>ERZ773239.1884-NODE-1884-length-13803-cov-7.727888_pt1 | contig 13803 bp, 11 predicted proteins | sample MGYA00580521_ERZ773239 | MGnify/ENA primary metagenome ERZ773239 (study PRJEB29015, sample SAMEA2737801) | human gut metagenome | biome: human gut; feature: human-associated habitat; material: faeces | place: China | collected 2012 ... | reverse complement strand
CCGCACCTCGCTCGCCGTATCGGCACTTAGAATTATGCGGTATTGCCCTAAAAATATACGGTAAAACGCGCATGTCTATCTGCGGGCGGTGCGCCATAACAATCAGGCGGCGGGAAACAGAATCCCGACCGGGAAAGGAAAAACAATGAAACGTATTCTGGTCGTAGAAGACGAAGCCAGCATCCGCGAACTTGTGGCACTGAACCTGAAAATGACAGGCTGGGAAGTATTGGAAGCCCCCAGCGCGGAATGTGCGCTGGAGTTGATCCAGAAAAATCCCCCCTGCGATGTAGCGCTGCTGGATATCATGCTGCCGGGCATGGATGGGTTTTCGCTGTGCGAAACCATCCGCCACGGCGACCCGTACATCGGTATTATTATGGCGTCCGCCAAAGGGCAGGAGAGCGATAAGATCCGCGGCCTTTCCATCGGCGCGGATGATTATATCACCAAGCCGTTCTCGGTGTCGGAGCTGATGGCCCGCGTGGAAGCGCTGGCCCGCCGAGTGCGCCGCAGCGCCACTGCGGACGATGAACAGGCAGGCTCCGAGCCGGATCAGCTGGTCAGCGGCCCCTTTGTGCTGGATGAAAAAAGCCGCGTGCTGTACAAATCCGGCAAGCCCATTGACCTGACCCAGGTGGAATTTCAGATCATGGAGCTGTTTTTCCGCAACCCCGGCACTGCCCTGGTGCGCGAAAAGATCCTGGAAGGCGTTTGGGGCAAGGGGTATTTCGGCGATGTCAAGATCGTGGATGTCAACATCCGCCGCCTGCGCATGAAAGTGGAAGATGAACCCAGCAGCCCCCAACACATTTTGACCGTCTGGGGCTATGGCTACCGCTGGAACGCATAATTACCGCATTTTTATGGAAAGGGGGCTGCCGCCTGTGCAGAGCATTACCCGCCGCTGGCTGCGCGGCAGCCTGCTGATTACCATTTGCATCCTGGCTGCGGCGCTGGGGCTGTTTTTGTATTACAGCCACCAGAATTTGTACGGCGGGGTGCAGCGTGCCATGCAGGCGCGGTTTTCCACCGTGGAGGGACGTTTGCAGGCAACCGGCACCGCCGGCAGTAGCCAGGCAACGTCTGAAAGCCGCAGCCAGTCCCTGCGCCGCACGGTGGAACAGTTTGATGAAAAAGATAAGTTCGAGTTCATGCTGTTGGACTCCTCCGGCGTGGTGCTGGCAACCTCCAGCGGCACCATGAACAAGAATCTGCTGAGCGAGGGCAGGGATTTTTATCAGGCTGTCACCGGCTCCACCGGCAGCGGCATGGTCACTTTCCGCACAGCGGACGGCGAACACGTGATGGCTGTTACCAGCCTGGTGCCTTATGCGGCGGGCAATGTGACGGCCATGCGCCTTGTTACCAGCCTGACGCTGGTGGATCGCCAGTGGTACAGCACGCTGATGGTTTCGTTCGGCGTGGCGGCGGTGGTGCTGGGGTTTGCGGTGTTCAGCGGCCTGTTTTTTATCCGCACCATTGTGCGGCCGCTGGGCCAGGTGGAAGCCACCGCCAATCGCATTGCCCACGGCGATTTGACCACCCGCCTGCCGGATGCCCCGTATGACGATGAGATCGGCCGCCTGTGCAAAGCCATCAACCAGATGGCCGAGGACCTGACAAAAACGGAACGGATGAAAAACGAGTTCATCTCCTCTGTCAGCCACGAACTGCGCACTCCGCTGACCAGCATCAAAGGCTGGGTGGAAACCATCGCCAACATCCGTGACCCCGATGACGAAAACTACCGCAAGGGTATTACCATTATCCGCAGTGAGACCGACCGCCTGTATGATATGGTGGAGGAACTGCTGGATTTTTCCCGCCTGCAAAACGGCATCAAGCTGAACTGCGAGGTGCTGGATTTTGTGGCCGAAGCCACCGACGCTGCCCTGTTTGTGGAAGCCCGCATCCGGCAGGAGGGGCTGCACCTTGTGTATGACGAACCGCCGGAGCCGTATCCCGTTTGGGCAGACCCCGCCCGCCTGCGCCAGGTGTTTGTCAACGTATTTGATAACGCCATCAAATATTCGCCGCCGGAAGGAACCATTTTCTTTACTCTGACCCGCACCGCCACCACCGTAACGGCCAGCATCCGGGACCAGGGCCGCGGCATTGCGCCGGATGACCTGCAAAACGTAAAGATGAAATTCTTCAAAGCCAAAAACGCCGTGCGTGGTTCCGGCATCGGCCTGGCGGTGGTGGATGAGATCACCAAAGCACTGGGCGGTACGGCGGATATCACCTCAACGTTGGGGCAGGGTACCACCGTTACCATCACCCTGCCCATCTACCACGCTGGGCAGGAACATCTGCACGAGCCGATTTGATCGCAAAAATAAAGGAGAACCCATGCCGCAAGAACAACGTCCAACTGAAAAATTCCGTACCTCTGTGGGCGGCCAGGCCCTGATGGAGGGCATTATGATGCGCGGCCCTGAAAAAATCTGCTGCGCGGTACGCCGCCCGGACGGCACGATTGATCTGAGCTATTCCGATGTGACCACCCACTGGTACAATAAAGTTCCCCTGGTGCGCGGAGTGTGCAATATGGTGGAAAACCTGATGAATGGGTACAAATACCTGATGCACTCCGCCGATATTGCCATGACGGAAGAGGAAAAAGAGGAAGAAAAGCAGAACGAGAGCAAGCTGGACCGCTGGCTGGACGAACACGCCGGCCCCAAGGTACAAAGTGCGCTGATGACCCTTTCCGCCTGCGCAGGTGTAGTGCTGGCAATTTTTCTGTTTACTTTTCTGCCTACGTTCCTGACTGGGCTGGTGGCAAAAGTGATCCCCATGGGGCGCTGGCCGCGGGTCATCTTGGAAGCAGTGCTCAAGCTGGCAATCTTTTTGGGTTACATGTTCCTCTGCACCCGCATGAAGGAAATCCACCGCATGTTCCAGTACCACGGGGCTGAGCACAAAACGATTGCCTGCTATGAGGCAGGTGAGGAATTGACGGTTGCTAACATCCGCAGACATACGCGGTTCCACCCCCGCTGCGGCACCAGTTTTTTGATTCTGGTCATTCTGGTCAGCATTGTGCTGTATGCGGTGCTGCCGTGGAGCGGTACCATGCTGCGCGTGCTGTACAAGCTGGCCATGCTGCCGCTGCTGGTGGGCATCTGTTATGAGATTTTGAAGTGGGCAGGGCGTTCCAACTCGCTGCTGGCACGGGCTGTTTCGGTGCCGGGGCTTTGGCTGCAGCACCTGACGACCTTTGAGCCGGAAGATGACATGATTGAAGTGGCCATCGCCGCCGTTACCCCCGTACTGCCCAAAAAGCCGGAGGACGGCCAATGGTAACGCCGCTTGCCCCACAGCAGCTGGCGGGCATTCTGCCGCGCCAGGCTGTGCACATGGTGCAGGATGCTCTGCAGGCCGCAGGCTGCCCCGATGCTGATTACGACGCCCGCGAACTGCTGCGCATTGCCGCTGGAAAAGATCCGCGCTTGCTGTTTGACCCGCTTACCCGGCCGCAGGCTGAGTGCCTGGCGGAACTGGCGGCTCAGCGCATGCAGCGGGTGCCGCTGCAATACCTGGCAGGGGAGTGGGACTTTCTGGGGTTGACCTTCAAAGTCGGCCCCGGTGTGCTCTGCCCCCGCGCAGACAGCGAGGTGGTGTGCGAAACTGCCATTGAGCTGTTGCAGCAGATGGGAAAACCTGAGCCCCGGGTGCTGGACCTGTGCGCCGGAACTGGCTGCCTGGGCATTGGCATCCGACATTTTGTGCCAAGTGCCAGCGTGACCTGCGTGGAAAAAAGCCCGCAGGCGCTGCAATACCTGCAAGCCAACGTAGATGGCACCGGTGTGCAGGCAAAGGCAGCGGATGTGCTGCAATACTGGCGAGAGCTTATGCCCCAAAGCGTGCAGCTGATCATCTCCAACCCGCCGTACCTGACCGGGGCAGAGATGCAGGCCCTGATGCCGGAGACCGCCCACGAGCCAGCTATGGCGCTGGACGGCGGAACGGATGGGTTGGATTTTTACCGCGCCATTGCCGCCCACTACCGTGATATTGTCTGCCCCGGTGGGTGGCTGGTGTTTGAGATTGGCTGTGCCCAGCGGGCGGATGTGATGGAGATATGCCGCCAAAACGGCTGGCAGCAAGTGCAGGCAAGGAAGGATTACGGCGGCAACGACCGTGTGGTGTACGCCCAACGGGTGGAATAAATCTGATTTTCAACGTTTTGCAGCTGAAATGTGGAAAATGCGAAGAAAATTTTGAAAAGATGACAACAAATGGTTGTAATTCGTGCCGCGATTGGTTATAATAATACCTGATAAACGCAGGACGGCCATTTGGATAGCGGCGCACCTGCCGTACAAAATAAAAACAGCACCGCAGTTGCCTGTGGTGCATATGGGATACAACGCACGATCGCTCAGATAAGGAGATATAAACTTATGGCAGCAAAAAAGGAAAGTTCATCCAAGCAGCTCCCCGCCGGCCCGGCAGGGGATAAAAAGGCAGCGCTGGAGACGGCACTGGCCCAGATCGAAAAGCAGTTTGGCAAAGGCGCCGTGATGAAGCTTGGGACCAACGTTGCCATGCAGGTGGATGCCATTTCCACCGGCAGCCTGGGGCTGGACCTGGCGCTGGGCATCGGCGGCCTGCCACGCGGACGCATCATTGAGGTATATGGGCCGGAATCTTCCGGTAAAACCACCCTGGCCCTGCATGTTCTGGCTGAAGCCCAGAAGCTGGGCGGCGAGGTTGCCTTTATCGACGTTGAGCACGCCCTGGATCCCACCTATGCCCGCGCCCTTGGCGTTGACATTGACAGCCTGCTGGTCAGCCAGCCGGATACCGGCGAGCAGGCCATGGAAATCTGCGAAGCTCTGGTACGCTCCGGCGCGATTGACGCTATTGTTGTGGACTCTGTTGCTGCCATGGTGCCCAAAGCCGAAATTGAAGGCGAAATGGGCGATTCCCACGTTGGCCTGCAGGCCCGCCTGATGAGCCAGGCTCTGCGTAAGCTGACCGGCATCATCGGCAAAACAAACACCGTCTGCATCTTTATTAACCAGCTGCGCGAAAAAGTCGGTGTGATGTACGGCAACCCTGAAGTGACCACCGGCGGCCGCGCCCTGAAATATTATTCCTCTGTACGGATTGATGTGCGCCGCATTGAAGGCCTGAAGGACGCCAGCGGTTCCTTTATCGGCAACCGTACCCGCGCCAAGATCGTTAAGAACAAAGTGGCACCCCCGTTCCGTGAGGCCGAGTTTGACATCATGTTCGGCGAGGGAATCTCCAAACTGGGCGAAATGATCGATCTGGGTGCTAAGCTGGGCATTGTGCAAAAGAGCGGCGCATGGTTCAACTATGGCGATATCCGCCTGGGCCAGGGCCGCGATAACGCCAAGCTCTACCTGAAAGAACACCCTGATGTGGCTGCTGAGATTGAAAAGCAGGTGCGCGAAAATGCGGACCGCCTACTGGCGGCCGGCAAAAAGGGAACCGTGAAGCCGCTGGAGAAGCCGGCTGTTACCCCCGTTGCTGCTGAAGATGCCCCTGCCGCTCCCATGGCGGATGCACCCAAGACCACCGGCAGCGAGATGGACCTCGACATCATGGTTGACGAATAAGCGATGCCGAAGCTGACACAGGTAAAAGAAACAAAAAGAGGCCGCTATGCGCTGTTCTTTGACGGCGAGTTTGCCTTTTCGCTGGACGAGGACACCTTTGCCATGGCGGGGCTGCATACCGGGGATGAGCTGGAAGAATGGCAGATCCATGACCTGCAGACCAAAAGCGACACCCGCAAGGCTGTGGATAAAGCCATGGACCTGCTGGCCCTGCGGGACCATGCAGCCGGGGAGCTTTATCAAAAGCTCTGCCGCAGCTTTGACCCCCACAGCGCTGCCGCCGCCGTGGCAAAAATGCAGGAGCTGAACCTGCTGGATGACGCCGGTTTTGCCCGCCGCCGTGCGGCGGAGCTGCTGCGCAAGCGCAAGAGCCGCCGTGCAATTCTGGATGATCTGCACGCCAAAGGTATTGACCGCGGCACGGCCGCCGAAGCGGTGGAAGCTCTGTTTGCCCAAAGCGAGGAGAACGAGGAGGAAAACCCGGAGCTGGCCAATGCCCGCGCACTGGTGGAACGCCACTATGCCGCAAAGCTGGCACAGGGCAAATGGCAGCAGGTAGCTGCCGCTTTGGCACGGCGCGGGTTCTCCCACAGCGTGATCCGCCAGGCATTGGCAGATGCCGAGACAGAAGAAACCGAAGCGTAACACAAAAAAAGTACACACCGCAGGGGCAAAAAATGCTCCTGCGGCATTGTGGTATCAATGCACCGAACGGATAGCTTTGCCTGAATTTTGCCAAAGCAAGCGGCAGAGCCCAACATAACATACTGATAAAGAGAGACAGGAACAACCATACATGAATATTGCAATTATTTCCCTTGGATGCCCCAAAAACCAGGTCGATGCTGATGTGTTCTGCCACGCGCTGATCAAGGCGGGCCACCAGACGGTTGCGGACCCCGAACAGGCGGACATTATTATTGTCAACACCTGCGGCTTTATCCAGTCCGCTAAAGAGGAAGCCATTGAAAACATTTTGATGGCCTGCCAGTATAAGCAGCAGAACCCCAACCTGAAGGTGATCGTGACCGGCTGCCTGGCTGAGCGCTATAAAACCCAGATTGTGAGCGAAATGCCGGAAGTGGACGCCGTTGTGGGCATTGGCTCCAACGCCGCTCTGCCCGCCATTGTGGAGCGCCTGACCGCCAACGGCGCGGGCCAGGTGGAAAGCTATGGCCCCAAATGCGATATGGAGCTGGGCGGTGCCCGTGTTATCAGCACGCCGCGCCACTATGCTTACCTGAAAATTGCCGAAGGCTGCAACAACCGCTGCCATTACTGTGCCATCCCGCTCATCCGCGGCCCGCTGCGCAGCCGCCCCATTGACGACTGTGTTGCCGAAGCTCGCTGGCTGGCCGGGGAGGGCGTGAAAGAGCTGATCCTGGTGGCGCAGGACCCCACCGCTTACGGCGAGGACTGGGGCAAACCCGGCGCAGTTTGCGAACTGTTGGATAAGCTGAACACCATTGAGGGCATCCGCTGGATCCGTGTGCTGTACGCCTACCCGGAGCGTATCTCCGATGAATTCATCGCAGCCCTTGTGCGCAACAATAAGGTTGTGCCGTATCTCGATCTGCCCATCCAGCACTGCGATGACGAGGTGCTGAAAAACATGAACCGCCGCGGCGGCCGCAAAGAAATTGAGGATGCCATCCGCCGCCTGCGCGCGGCCATCCCCAACATCACGCTGCGCACCACCCTGATTGCAGGTTTCCCTGGTGAGACCGAGGAACAGTACAGCGAGCTGTGCGACTTTGTCAAAACCGTCAAGTTTGACCGCCTGGGTTGCTTTGCCTATTCCGCCGAGGAAAACACCGTGGCCGCCAAGATGGATAACCAGATTGACGAGGAAGTCAAGCAGCGCCGCGCAGACCACATTATGGAGCTGCAGGCCGAGATCAGCGCGGAAAAGGAAGCAGAAAAGGTCGGCAAGACCTATGAGTGCATCTGCGATGGCGTGGACGATGAAACCGGCATGTACCTGCTGCGCTCCGCAGCAGACTGCCCGGAAATTGATGGCAGCATCATGACCCCGGCAGATACCCCGCTGGAAGCCGGCGCGTTCTATAACGTTACCATCACCGATGCCGATACTTATGATCTTTATGGTTATGCGGAAAGCAAAGTGGAGGAATAAACCATGAATCTGCCTAACAAATTAACGATGATGCGTGTCATCATGGTGCCGTTCTTTATGGTATTTGCTGCCATGAGCCATATGGGCACGCTCCGGTTCAACGCAACGTATGCCTTGATAGCGGGCATTCTGTTTGCTGTGGCCAGCTTTACGGATTTCCTGGATGGCTACCTGGCCCGCAAGAACCACCTGGTAACGGACTTTGGCAAGTTTATGGACCCGCTGGCTGATAAAATGCTCACCACCGCCGCCATTATTTATATGGTGGTGGACGGTGTCTGCTCCCCCGTGGTACTGGCCATCATCATGTTCCGCGAGTTTGCTGTGGCCGGTGTGCGCATGATTGCGGCAGAGTCCGGTACCGTCATTGCCGCAAACATGTGGGGCAAGGTCAAAACCGTGCTGCAGATGGTTACCATCATCTTCTATTACTTTGCCATGGCGCTCGCCCCGGCGGACGGCGTTGGGGTTATCAGCTTTACCACCCAGGTGCTGTGCTGGGCCGTTGCTGCCGTTACCGCACTTTCCGGCTGCATCTACCTGTGGCAGAATCGTTCCTGCTTTATGCAGGCAAAATGATGCTGCCCCCTTGCAACCGCTTATCAGGGCGGCTATAATAAATCTGAACGGTTTGCAGGTTTAGCCGCGCCGTACCAGCAAAGTTGGGAAAGGAAGTTCCTGTCCATGCAGATTTTTAATACCATGACCCGCAAAAAGGAAGATTTTATCCCGCAGGAGCCGGGCGTTTATCGCATTTACGTCTGCGGCCCTACGGTGTATAACTATATCCATATCGGCAATGCGCGCCCCATGATCGTGTTTGACACGCTGCGCCGCTATCTGGAGTACCTTGGCAACAAGGTGCTGTATGTCTCCAATATCACCGATATTGACGATAAACTGATCAAAAAAGGCCAGGAGAACGGCACCACCATGCAGGAGGTTGCCCGCAAGTTCGAGGCCGAGTACATCAAAGATTCCGAGGGCCTGAACGTTAAGACCCCCACCGTGCGCCCCCGCGCAACCGAGCATATCGGTGAGATCATCAAGATCGTCAAGGACCTGGTCGAATCCGGACATGCTTACGTTGCCCACAACGGCGATGTCTACTTCCGCGTTAAGTCTGATCCCGGTTACGGCAAGCTGAGCCACCTGAACCTGGACGATCTGGAAAGCGGCAACCGCGAACTGCGCAGCCAGATGGATGACGACCTGAAAGAAGACCCCGCAGATTTTGCTGTCTGGAAGGCCGCCAAGCCAGGTGAGCCTTCCTGGAACAGCCCCTGGGGCCAGGGCCGTCCGGGCTGGCACATTGAATGCAGCGCCATGGCCCGTAAGCATCTGGGCAAGACCATCGACCTCCATGCAGGCGGCCAGGACCTGATCTTCCCCCATCACGAAAACGAGATTGCACAGTCGGAGTGCGCCAACGGCTGCACCTTCAGCCATTACTGGATGCACAACGGCTTTTTGAACATCAACAACCAGAAGATGTCCAAGAGCGCCAACAACTTCTTTACCGTGCGTGAAATTGCCGATAAGTATGGCTATGAGCCGATCCGTTATTTTATGCTCACCGCTGGTTACCGCATGCCGCTGAACTATACGGTGGACCTGATCGAGAGCTGCAAGAACAGCTTGGAGCGCCTGTACACCTGCCGCGATAACCTGGATTTTGCCATCCGCAATGCCCATGGCACTGACACTGCCCTGACTGAAAAGTGCGAAGAAGCACGCAAAAAGTTCAAGACCGCCATGGATGACGACCTGAACACCCCCGATGCTTTGGCCGCCATTTTTGAGTTCGTCAAGGACATCAACACCATGTCCGATGCTGCCGATAAGGCTACGTTGGAAAAGGCCGCCGCCACGTTTGACGAGCTGACCGGTGTGCTGGGCCTGATGTACAACCGCAAGGCCGAGGAAGCCCCCGACGAAGTGAAGCAGCTGGTGGAAGAGCGCGCCGCAGCCAAAAAGGCCAAGGACTTTGCCCGCGCCGATGCTCTGCGCGCCAAAATCACTGAGCTGGGCTGGAATGTGATGGACACCGCCAAGGGCCCGCAGCTGACCAAGCTATAATTATTACTGCACAATCACGGCAAAACAAAGGAATTGGAAACAGGGAAGCATCTGCCTCTGCTTCCAGTTCCTTATTTTATTGCAGCGGCAAATACGCTGCATGATCTGGAGAGTTCAGAATGACAAATACCAGAACCAAACAGGAAGAGCGAACGCTGTATATTATATTGGCCGCAGCGCTTGCCGCGCGCCTGCTGCTGGCCCTTGTTACTGAAGGCTACACCTATGATATGAGCTGCTTTGTAGCCTGGGGGGATAAGCTGGCCAGCGAAGGTCCCGCGGCCTTTTACAGCGCCGATTATTTTGCGGACTACCCGCCCGGCTACATCCTTGTGCTGGGGCTGGTCAGCCTGGTGCGCAAGGCGCTCCAACTGAGCTATGAATCCCGCTGGACCTATTTTTTGCTGGCACTGATCCCCGCAATCTGTGATTGTGCCGCCGTGGTGCTGCTGGACCATATCAGCCGCCGGTATATGGGGCAGGGCAGGGCACAGCGCTGCCTGGTGCTGTTTGCGGCGTTCTGCCCGCTGACCTTGTTTGATACCGGCATCTGGAAGCAGATCGATGGGGCTTTTGCGCTGCCGCTGCTGCTCTGCTTCTGGCTGCTGGAAGAGCGCCGCTACCTGCTCGCTGCGGTGCTGTACGGCGTGGCGCTGGCCATCAAGCCGCAGGCACTGTTGGCTGGGCCGGTGCTGGCCGTCTGCTTTTTGGTGGCTATTGCGGATGCCGTGCGGGATGGCAAAAGCCCGCTGAAATCGGTCGGCCAGATTTTTGGTGGTGCTGCGCTGGCTTTGCTGCCGCCGCTGCTGGCGGGCCTGCCGTTTTACGGGGCAAAAAATCTGGTGCCGTCCTTGATCGATAAGTACATCACCACGGCGTCTGGCTACCAGTATGCCACCATCAATGCGTTCAACTGGTTTGCAGCGCTGGGCGGCAACTGGCAGGCGCTGGATGCTTGCCCGGTGTTTAACCTGAGCTGGAAAGTGCTGGGCATTTTCAACATCGCTGTTATCACGGTGCTGCTTGTGGTGCTGGCGGTCATCAGCTGGCGGGCGGGGCGGTTTTCCCCGCTGCTGCTGGCAGCGTTTTACACGGTGGGGATTTTTACCTTTGCCCATTGCATGCACGAGCGTTATCTGGTGCTGGGCATGCTGCTGGTACTGCTTGCTGCGGTGCGCTGGAATGACATCCGTCTGTACGGCGCCGGGTTTGGTCTGTCGATAACGGGCTTCTTGAACCTGGAAACTGTGTATACCCTGGTAGGCAGCGATGACGAGTGGCTCAGCAGCGATACCAGCCGCGAGTTTGCCCTGGCAGTCGGCTTTGCCGAAACGGCAGCCTTTGTGCTGCTGGCTTTCACCGCGTGGGCTATCTGCCGCCATGGAGCGATTTCTCCACTGGCAAAAGTGGAAACCATCGAAAAAGATAAAACAAAAACAGTGCAGAAAAAGCTGGAACTGTGCACCCTGCGCATTGATCCGCAGCCTGCCTGGACGGCTAAAGAGAAGAAAGCCTTGGCAACGCTGACGTTGATCGTTGCTGTGGTGAGCTTTGCCTACCTTGGCAGCATGAAAGCACCGCAGAACCCTGTGGATGCTACGGACAGCACGGCAACCATCGACTTTACCCCGCAGCAGGACGCGGTGGAAATCTGGGTGTACCCCGGCATTTCCACCGGCGGCAGCCTGCGCATCACGGATGCAGCGGGCAATGAGCTGTACCGGAAGGAACTGAGTTATGCAACGCCGTTCTGCTGGACCAAAACGGCCATCACGGCTCCGGCAGGGCAGACCCTGACCGCAACGATTGAAAATGCGCAGATGTTTGAACTGGCCCTGCGGGATGCCACCGGTGCGCTGGTGCCGGTAACGGGCGGCGATGCCCTGTTTGATGAGCAGAGCGAAGTGCCAGATACCATCAGCCAGCTGAACAGCATGTATTTCGATGAAATCTATCATGGCCGTACTGGGTACGAAATGCTGCACCGCATGACGGCATACGAAACCACCCACCCGCCGCTGGGCAAAGATTTTATCATGCTGGGCATTGCTATTTTTGGAATGACAGCCTTTGGCTGGCGCTGTGCCGGAACGCTGTTCGGCGTGATGCTGGTGCCGCTGATGTGGTGCTTTGCCCGCCGTCTGACCCACAAACGCTGGGCCGGGGCCATGGCAGGTGCGCTGATTGCCGCTGGGTTCATGCGATTTTCCCAAAGCCGCATTGCCACAATCGATATTTACGGTACGTTCTTTATCCTGTTAGGCGCATATTTTATGGTATGGTATTGCCAGAGCGTGCTGCAAAACGGCGTAGACGGCTCGCTGCTGCCCATGGCGCTGGGCGGCGTGGCATTTGGGCTTGGGTGTGCATCCAAGTGGACCGGAATTTATGCCGGGGCAGGGCTTGCGGTATTGTACCTGGGTGTGCTGTATGCCCGCTGGAAGCAAAAACAGCCGGGCTTCTGGAAAGAATTCCGGATGGCTGCTGTGGGCGGTGTGGCGTTTTACATCGTTGTGCCGTTCCTGATCTATGTTGCATCCTACCTGCCTTATTGGTGGAAAGACCCTACCTTTGGTTTGCGGGATTGGTGGGATTGCCAAACCTACATGTACTGGTACCATTCCACCCTGAAAGCAACCCACCCGTTTGAAAGCCGCTGGTACACCTGGCTGCTGGACCTGCGCCCAGTGTGGTATTACAAAAATTCTTACCTGGAAGCTGGGCTTCAGGGCAGCATTGCGGGTTTTTATAACCCGGTCATTTGCTGGGCGGGGCTGTTCTGCATTTTGCTGCTGCTGTGGCGCCAGGTTTCGGCTCGCGGCACGGCAAAGGGAGCGGGCGTTCTGATCTTGTACGCCAGCCAGCTGCTTTCCTGGATGCTGGTATCGCGCTGCACTTTCATGTACCATTACTTCCCCAGCTCGGTCTTTGCGTTGACGGCCATTGTGCTGGTTTTAACGCAGATGAAGCGACAGGACCGCGCCAAAAAGATTGGCGCGGGGCTGTGCATTGCGGCGCTGGTGTGCTTTGCCTGGTTCTATCCCGTTCTGTCCGGCTTGCCCGTGCCGACCCTGTGGGCGCAGAGCACCAAGATTTTGCCGAGTTACGGGTTCTATTAAGGCAGTTACGGGGAGTCTTTTCGGCCTTTTTGAAAAAAGGCCTGGCGAAAAACTTTTAATATTTCGACCCATAAAGCGGGAGCCTGCGGTAAGCGGGTTCCCGCTTTTGTTTGTATGGGCTGATGTATGTGTTTTGCTGTAGGGGCCAATGCTTGCATCGGCCCGTCAATTTGCCGTGGTTTACGCTGTTTTATAGGTTGAGAAAATGCACGAAAAATGGTATAGTAGAAACTACAAAAGTATGCCTGTAAGGGGAATTTACCGTATGAAAGAAAAACTGCGCTTACTGCTGCGTAAACCGGCTGTGATCGCCTTGCTGATAGCCGAGCTGCTGGTAATAGGCTTTGCCTTGGCAGCGGCCCTGCGCCCGGCGGCTGCGTATACGTTCACGGCGGACCAGTGGGAAAACATCGCCCAGGAGTCAGAAATTGGTTATGACGAGGACGGCCGCATCGGCGTTACCGAAATGACCGACGGCGAGGACATCCTCCAAACCCCATCCATGACCCTGCCCAAGGGGCACTATAAGGTGACGCTGGATTACCGCTACGTGCCCAGCGTGTGGGAGGGCGGTGTCGAGCGCCGCTCCTGCGTGTATTTTACTTCGTATGATGCGGGTACCGTTACCGGGGAAAAGCCCTGCGTCAATGTGAAAAAGCAGCAGGACACCCTGACGCTGAATGTCAGCGACTACACCGGCACCATCCGGGTAGCCTTCCGCGAACCCAAGCGCTGGCTGCTGGCAGATGGGGTAAGCGTGCTAACAGCGCTGGTGCTGGTGGCCGCAGCAGTACGCCGCAGCAGGACGGGAAAAGGCAAAGCAAACGCAAAGTAACCTTGCATCTTGCGATTTTGCTGCAAATGGGGTATT
>ERZ773239.1878-NODE-1878-length-13845-cov-3.355547_pt1 | contig 13845 bp, 11 predicted proteins | sample MGYA00580521_ERZ773239 | MGnify/ENA primary metagenome ERZ773239 (study PRJEB29015, sample SAMEA2737801) | human gut metagenome | biome: human gut; feature: human-associated habitat; material: faeces | place: China | collected 2012 ... | reverse complement strand
TATCTGCACAATGCAAATAGTATAATAATTCTCATTCTTTGAAAAGGCTTTTTGACTGTAATCATTGATATTACAATTGAAAAGCTTTTTCATTTATAGGTTCCCGATAATGTGTAAAAATGAAATTCAATCAACCGGGCAGAATATATGTTCGAAATTCCGCACTTTCCTTGCAATGAAAACTGTGCTATGGTATACTGAAAAGAAGATTTGGAGGCATTTTGAAGCGTTCTTTTTTTAGTTTGAACCAGATCTTGAACCAGAGAGAAAAGGAAGGAATTTACCGTGATTTCGTATGTAAAAGGCATCCTGGCGGAGAAAGCAAAGGACCGTATCGTGGTCGAGTCCGGCATGATGGGGATCGGGATTTTTGTCCCGATGTCGGTGCTGGAAGTTTTACCGCCGCTCGGGGAAGAGGTAAAGATATATACGCACCTGCAGGTGCGGGAGGATGATATGAGCCTGTACGGCTTTTTAAGCCGTTCGGATCTGGAGATGTTCCGCCAGCTTCTGGGGGTCAACGGCATTGGTCCGAAGGGGGCACTTGGCATCTTGTCGGCGCTGCGTCCGGAGGATCTGCGTCTTGCGGTTATGACTGGGGATGCGAAGGCGATCTCCCGTGCACCGGGCGTTGGGGCAAAGACGGCACAGCGGATCATTCTCGATTTGAAGGATAAAGTACAGGCAGAGGATCTGCTGACACCGCTGTTAGATGGCAGTGCGGCGGTTTCGCCGGCTGCGGGGAACGGGCTTTCAGGCAATGCGGTGAAGGAAGCCGTGGAGGCGCTGGTGGCGCTGGGATATACGAATGCCGAGGCGGTGAAGGCGGTCAAGAGCGCCAATGTGACGGAAGAGATGGATTCCGAGGCGGTATTGAAGGCATCACTGAAATATCTGGCGTTTTTGTAAAACAACCTATGTGTCGGACATTCGAAATTGCAGGATCATAAAAAATAGTGGTGCTTGTGCGTCAGATGAAAATTTGGAATGTGTGGCAGATATGAGAAAATGGAACTGTCATGGCTTAATTGAATGAGAGAGAAAAACAGGAAAGACAGGAAACAAGTATGAGCAGAAGGACGATTACAACCGAGGTGACGGAGGAGGATAAGCGGATTGAGGGAAGTCTCCGCCCGCAGACCTTAGACGAATATATCGGTCAGGAGCGGATCAAATCGACGTTAAAGGTATTTATCCATGCGGCGAAATCCCGCGGCGAGGCGCTTGACCATGTTCTTTTCTATGGACCGCCGGGATTGGGAAAGACGACGCTTTCCGGCATTATTGCAAACGAGATGGGCGTACACATGAAGGTGACCTCTGGTCCGGCTATTGAAAAACCGGGAGAGATGGCGGCAATCCTGAATAATCTTCAGGAGGGCGATGTCCTGTTTGTGGACGAGATCCACCGCCTGAACCGTCAGGTGGAGGAGGTGCTTTACCCGGCTATGGAGGATTTTGCCATTGACATCATGCTGGGCAAGGAATCATCGGCCCGTTCCATCCGCCTGGATCTGCCGCATTTTACCCTGGTCGGAGCAACGACCAGAGCCGGTCTTCTGACGGCTCCATTGCGTGACCGTTTTGGCGTGGTACAAAAGCTGGAATTTTACACGCCAGGGGAACTGCAGATCATTGTAGAGCGGTCTGCAGAGGTGCTTGGCATCGGCATTGAGCCGGAGGGCGCGGCAGAGATCGCAAGGCGTTCGCGAGGCACGCCACGTCTGGCAAACCGATTGCTCAAACGGGTGCGGGACTTTGCACAGGTGAAGTATGACGGAGTCATCACCAAACAGGTAGCGGATTTTGCGCTGGACATTCTGGATGTGGACAAGGTCGGCCTTGATAATAATGACCGGAGTATTCTTCTCATGATGATCGAGAAATTCGGCGGCGGCCCGGTTGGTCTGGAAACCCTGGCAGCGGCGCTCGGCGAAGATGCCGGAACGCTGGAGGATGTGTATGAGCCGTATCTTCTGATGAATGGCTTCCTAAACCGTACGCCACGCGGAAGGGTGGCAACACCGCTGGCTTACCGGCATCTGGATATTCCATATGACGGGCAATCCATGTAAAAACAAAAGAAACAAAAAATAAAAATCCGGAGAATTGATGCACGATGATAGAAAGCAGAGTTCTCCGGATTTGTGGATTTTAGCATATTTTCCCAGAAACACAAAATGAGAAACTGTGGGAAACACTCTTGTTGAGATGGTGGGAATATGTTAAAATGTATACAGTATTAAAATTATATTATTTATAAGGAAATTTCATGGAACAGAAAAATTATACGGAAGTTTTTATAGATGGAACCGTTTTTACATTGGGCGGTACGGAAGATGAAGCGTATTTAAGACAGGTTGCTGCTTATCTGAATGAGAAGATTGGCGAAGTCCGCAAGATGGATGGTTTTTCCAGACAGAGTCCGGAATATCAGAATCTGACTATTCAGCTGAATCTTTCTGATGATTATTTCAAGGAGCAGATGCGTGCAGATGACCTGAAACAGCAGAAAGAGGAACTGGAAAAAGACGCATACAGCTTAAAACATGAGCTGATCACCACTCAGATGAAGTATGAGGCACAGTCCAGGGAACTGGAAGTGGCCAAGGCTGCTCCGCTCAAAGACCGGGAAGAACTGGAAGCAGCGAAGGAAAAGCTGGAGAATGCATCTCAGGAAATCGAATCGCTGAAAAACCGTTGCGAGAACACGAGACAGGAGCTTGCAGCTGCAAAGTCGGAAAATGAGACCGTGCAGCAGGAGCTTGCAGCCGCCAAGTCGGAAAATGAGACCGTGCAGCAGGAGCTTGCAGCCGCCAAGTCAGAAAATGAGACCGTGCAGCAGGAGCTTGCAGCTGCCAAGTTGGAAAATGAGACCGTGCAGCAGGAGCTTGTAGCCGCAAAGTCAGAGAATGAGTCTGTGAGCCGGAAACTGGCTGCAGAGAAAGAACGGCTTTCTGCTGAAATAGAGCAGGTCTCCGCAGAGAAGAACGAGGCTGTTGCAGAGACAGAAAATACGAGGACAGCGCTTACTGCTGCACAGGCAGAAGCAGAAAGCCTGAGAGCGGATCTGGAAAATGCACAGGCAGAAGAGGAAAGTCTGAGAGCGGATCTGGAAAATACACGGACAGAAGCAGAAACGCTGAGACAGCAGCTTGTCTGGGTACAGGAAAATTCAGCCAAAACCGGAAGCGAGCTGGAAGCCATGAAAGCAGAGACTGAGACGGCGAAGCAGAACCTGGAAACGAAAGCAGCAGAGGCAGAGCAGCTGAAACAGGAATTGGAGGAAGTGCGCCGGAAGCTGGCACAGCTGCATTCTGAGCAGGATGCAGCTGAACAGGAACTGCAGCAGGCTCATTTAAAAAATGCAACTTCGCTTCAGGAACTTGGACAGGCGAGAAGCGAAGCAGAAACCGCAAAGCAGGAGCTTACACAGGCGAGAAGCGAAGCAGAAACCGCAAAGCATGAGCTTGGACAGGCAAGAAGCGAAGCGGAAACCGCAAAGCAGGAGCTGGAGGAAGCATGCGAGACAGCGACAAGGGCTGAGAGTGATCTGAAGAAAGCACGCGAGGAAAATGAGCGTCTCAACCGGGAACTGCTTCAGGCAAAACAGGATGCAGAGCAGGCACAGCAGGAGATGGAAAGGTTGAAACAGTCAGCAGAACAGATTCAGCCTGAGGTACGGCAGACCCGGCCGGAGAAAGAGGCAGCAGTGGCCGTGGAAACCATGGAAGCAGCCGAAGTGGTTGAGGAGCAGGATGCAGAATCCGCAGCGGCTGAGGTGGCTGCTGTGAAGGAGCTGGTTGCATCCATTCTGCCAAAGACAGTAAAAACGCCGGAAGAACAGAAAAAGGCTGATGAAATGGCAAAACAGGCAGCGTTCAAGGCAGCTCTTGCTGCAGCAACGCATCCGAATAGGCATTTTATCCGTTAAGTAATACAATATGGGGGTGAAGGGTGTTGAAAGACAATCGGAACTCCCTTTCTTTTGGCCTGAAACCAAAACGGTCATTTGACCGTTTTGATCCTGATTTGCGGAGAAGCAGATCCAGCGAAATGGTTCACTTTAATATGAGGAGGAGAATTTGAATTCACGTGTAGAAATCCTGGCTCCGGCCGGGTCAATGGAAAGCATGATGGCAGCGGTTCAGGCTGGTGCCGATGCGATATATATGGGTGGCAGCCGGTTCGGGGCCAGGGCTTATGCAGACAACCCAGAGGAAGACAGGTTCTTGGAAGCAATCGATTATGTGCATCTGCATGGCTGTCGTCTTTATATGACAGTTAATACGCTGGTGAAGGAAGAGGAACTGGACCAGCTTTATGACTTTTTAAAGCCATATTATGAGCGGGGTCTGGATGCGGTGATCGTGCAGGATCTTGGTGTGTGGAAGTTCATCCGGGAGCATTTTCCGGATCTTCCGATTCATGCGAGCACCCAGATGACTGTGACAGGATGGCGCAGTGCCCAGAGCTTAAAGGAGATGGGAGCGACCCGCGTGGTAACAGCGAGAGAGTTATCTCTTCAGGAAATCGCAGAGATCCGCGACCATGTGGATGTGGAAATCGAGAGCTTTGTGCATGGCGCATTGTGTTACTGCTACTCCGGGCAGTGTCTGCTTAGCAGCCTGATCGGCGGCCGCAGCGGTAACCGCGGACGTTGCGCTCAGCCCTGTAGACTTCCCTATGACGTACTGACAGCAGCCGGAAAGCCGGTTCAGAGTGCGGCAAAGCAGAATTCTGCGAAACTGACGGAAAGCATATACGAAACCGGAAAGCAGAATGCAAGAAATCAGAACACAGGAAAAAAGGGCAAAGGAAAGCACAGTCCGGACATGCAGGACAGAAATGCCCGGATGAAGGGAAAGCCGTATGCACAGCAGAAAGCAGCGGTGGGGGATGACCGCTATGTCTTAAGCCTGAAAGACCTCTGCACTCTGGATATTCTCCCGGACATCATCGAATCCGGCGTCTACTCCTTAAAAATCGAGGGACGCATGAAGAGTCCGCGCTATACTGCCGGTGTCGTGAGTATTTACCGCAAATATGTGGATTACTATCTGGAGCATGGACGGGACGGTTATAAGGTAGATCCGGCAGACCGCAGGATGCTCCTGGATCTCTTTGACCGCGGTGGCTTTACGGATGGTTATTATCTTCACCACAATGGCCGCGAGATGGTGGCATTAAAAGAAAAACCGGCCTTCCGGGAAGGAAATCAGGTTTTGTTTGACCGTCTGGACCGGGAATATGTGGAAAAGAAAAAGCAGGAGCCGTTATCCGGCCATGTAGTGGTAAAGGAAGGCGAGCCGCTGAAGCTTTCCCTCTGGTGTTGTGAGCCGGAGCGTCTTCTGGAAGAAGCAGCAGCTCAGAATCCGTATGTGGAGGTGAACGGCGCAGAGGTTCAGACGGCCCAGAACCAGCCCATGGGAGAGGAAAAGCTGTTAAAGCAGTTAAACAAGACCGGAAATACCCCGTTTTATTTTGAAAACCTGACAGCAGAGATCGAAGGAAACTGTTTTGTGCCGGTTCAGGCGCTCAATGAGCTGCGCCGGGAGGCACTGGAGCAGATGGAAGAGAAGCTGCTGCAGCCATTCAGACGGACGGCGGGAGCGGTAGAAAGCCAGGATGAAGGCGAAAACGAGCGGTCTGAGCAGCAGAGCGAGACTGGCAGTGTGGAAGCAGGTCCCTGTGGTCTTCACATCTCCATCGAGGAACCTTGCCTCTTACCCACCGCCATTGCCCACCCGGATGTCACCCGCATCTACCTGGATTCCTGCGGCTTTGGGCCGGAGACCTGGAAGATGGCGGTACAGGCATGCCATGACAACGCAAAGCAGTGCAGCCTGATGCTGCCGCACATCTTCCGCACGGAGGCGGAGACTTATTTCCGCAAACATATAGATGCCCTGAAAGAAGCCGGCTTTGATGAGTTGGTGGTAAAATCCCTGGATGAGATCACGTTTTTAAGAGAAAACGGCCTGTGGGATATTCCTATGGTATCGGACGCAAATCTTTATGTCCTGAACCATCTGGCAAGAGAGCAGATGGAAGACCTTGGAATTTCCTGCATGACCCTTCCGCTGGAGTTAAACAGCCGGGAGCTGGAGACACTGGGCTGTGCGGGGATGGAACTTTATGTGTACGGTTATCTTCCGGCCATGGTGTCGGCCCAGTGCATCGTAAGGACTACAAAGGGCTGTACGAAACAGCCGGAGGTCTTAAAGATGAGGGACCGCACCGGAAAAGATCTTCCGGTGAAGAATCACTGCCGGTTCTGCTATAACACCATCTACAATCCAAGTCCTCTGTCCCTGCTCGGACAGGAGAAGCTGATCCGACGGCTGGCTCCGGGGGCGCTGCGTCTTGCGTTCACGCTGGAGACACCGGAGCAGATGAAAGCAGTTCTGGATGCTTTTGCGGATCAGTTCCTTCACGGGGAAGAAACCAGGGATCCGTTCAAAGATTTTACACGCGGCCATTTCAAGAGAGGCGTAGAATAAATATATATGGTAAATATTGTCATTGAAGTATCGAAATATCTGTTGATCCTGCTGATCGCGGCTTATACCTACTGGAATTTCAGTTATTTCCGGTTTCGGGACCCCTGGCAGCAGGGAAGAGTCTGTGTCCGGCAGAATGCGGCCATGTTTCTGCTGCATTTTGTGGCGTATGCGGTGCTGTTCTTAAAATCAGAGGATGAGCGGGTAATCCTGTTTTATCTGGCACAGGTAGTATTCCTGGCAGTTTATCTGGGACTTTATAAGGTGTTTTATCCACTGCGGTCCAGGCTTCTGGTCAACAACATGTGCATGCTTTTGTGCATCGGCTTTGTGATCCTGACCCGTCTGGATTTTGACAAGGCCATTCGCCAGTTTGTGATTGTTGCCATATCGGCACTGATCACCTGGATTATCCCGTTCATTCTGGAGCGGGTGTGGCAGCTGGCGAACATTCCGTGGGTATACGGTTTTGCCGGTCTGGCGCTGCTGATCGTGGTATGGATCATCGGCAACAACAGCTTCGGCGCGCAGCTGTCCGTGAACATTGCGGGCATCGCGTTTCAGCCGTCAGAGTTTGTAAAAATCCTGTTTGTGTTCTTTACAGCCTGCATGTTTTACCGGGATACCGAGTCTAAGACGATCATAGAAACCACGGTGATGGCGGCTGCTTATGTGCTGGTGCTGGTGCTTTCCAAAGATCTGGGAAGCGCGCTGATCTTTTTTCTGACGTACCTGACCATGCTGTTTGTGGCAACCGGAAGCTATCTGTATCTGTTTTCCGGCCTGCTTTGCGGCAGCGGCGCGTCGGTGGTGGCATACCAGCTCTTTGCCCATGTGCGCACCCGTGTGGCGGCCTGGAAAAATCCATGGGCGGACATTGATAACCGCGGTTACCAGATCACCCAGTCCCTCTTTGCCATCGGCACAGGCGGATGGTTCGGCATGGGCCTATATCAGGGCATGCCTTATAAAATCCCGGTTGTGGAAAAGGACTTTGTATTCGCTGCAATTTCCGAGGAGCTTGGCGGGATATTTGCTCTCTGCGTGCTGCTCATCTGCCTGGGCTGCTTCTTACAGTTTGTGCTCCTGGCAGCGCGGATGCAGGCATTGTTTTATAAACTGATCGCCTTTGGCCTTGCCATGGTTTATGCGGTTCAGGTATTTTTAACCGTGGGCGGAGTGACGAAATTCATTCCGTCTACCGGTGTAACCCTGCCCCTTGTCAGCTATGGCGGAAGTTCTATTTTGAGCACCTTTATCATTTTCGGTGTGATTCAGGGCCTGTACATTCTGAAACGGAATGATGAGGAGGACTATGAAGAAAAATTCGACTGAAAAGAAAACAACAGAAAAACGGACAGCCGGAAGAAAAGTGGCAGGACAGAAGGCAGATAAGAGTATTTTGTTTGTGACCTATATTATGGTAGGCTTGTTTGTTGGTCTGATGGGCTATTTCGGCTATTTTCTGCAGGTGCAGAGTGAGACGGTCATCAACAATTCCTATAATGCGCGTCTGGACAGTTTTTCTGACCGGATCATCCGCGGAGAGATTTTAAGCAATGACGGCACGGTACTGGCGAAGACCAATGTGGCAGAAGATGGGACAGAGGTGCGGGAATACCCGTATGGAAGCCTGTTTGCCCATGTGGTGGGCTATTCCGACCAGGGCAAGACCGGCCTGGAATCTCTGGCGAACTTTTATCTGTTAAGTTCCCACATGAATCTGGTAGAGCAGGCCGTCAACGAGTTATCCGATGCGAAAAATCTGGGAGACCAGGTGGTGACTACGCTGGATGTGGGGCTGCAGCAGGCGGCTTCCGACGCGCTGGGTGACCGCAGGGGCGCTGTCGTGGTGATGGAGCCGGACACAGGCAAGATCCTCGCCATGGTTTCCAAGCCGGGCTTTGACCCGAATCAGCTGAGCAGCCAGTGGGAGAGCCTGATCTCCGGGGACAATACTGAGGCACAGCTTCTCAATCGTGCCGCACAGGGTGTGTATCCACCGGGATCAACCTTTAAGATCGTGACGCTTCTGGAATATATCCGGGAGCATCCGGATACCTGGGAGGGGTTTACTTTTGACTGTGACGGCAGCTATGAGGCCGGAGATTACAGGATTTCCTGTTATCATGGGAATGCCCACGGCCATCAGTCGCTTTTGCAGGCATTTGCGAATTCCTGCAATGGCGCTTTTGCAAGCCTCGGTCTTACCATGGATCTCGGGCAGATGCAGAATACCTGCGGAGAATTGTTGTTTAATAAAGATCTTCCGGTGTCTCTGGCATATAGCAAGAGCTCATATGCCATGGGACCCGGGGCTTCAGACTGGGAACGGCTGCAGACCGCTATTGGCCAGGGAAACACCCAGATGACGCCACTGCACAACGCTATGATCACAGCGGCCATAGCGAATGGCGGTACGCTGATGAAACCATATCTGATCGATCACGTGGAATCTGCGGCGGGAGAGGAAGTAAAGAAATATCTGCCTTCCGCTTATGGAAATCTGATGACCTCGCAGGAGGCCTCCACGCTTTCCATGTTCATGCGGAGCGTTGTGACGGATGGAACCGGTTCCGGTGTCCGTACCGATGCTTATTCCGTAGCCGGAAAGACCGGATCTGCGGAGTTTGAGACCGGAAAAGAGACCCATGCGTGGTTTACCGGGTTTGCCCCGGCAGAGGATCCGAAACTGGTAGTCACGGTACTGGTGGAGGAGGCCGGATCGGGCGGTCATGTGGCCGCGCCGATCGCAAAAAGTATTTTTGATACCTATTTTTCAAGATGAAAATGGTGATATAACGCTACACAAAGTTTTTAGGAGTGACAAAGGAGGAATCGCATGTTTCATGCAAAGGAGTATGTGAAGGCGGAAAGCCTGGAACAGGCATATGAGCTGAACCAGAAGAGAAGCAACGTTCTGGCAGGCGGTATGATGTGGTTGAAAATGAGCAGCGGGAACCGGAATACGGTGATTGACTTAAGTGGTCTGGGTCTGGATCAGATCGAGGAGACAGAAGATGAATTCAGAATTGGCTGTATGTGCAGCCTGCGGCAGTTAGAGCTTCATAAAGGCTTAAATCAGTACTTTGGCGGCGCATTTCGTGAGTGTACCCGCTGGATCGTCGGAACCCAGTTCCGCAACAGCGCGACTGTGGGAGGCAGTGTTTTCGGACGCTTCGGCTTTTCTGATATTCTTACCTGCATGATGGTTCTGGACAGCTATGTTGAGCTTTACAAGGGCGGAACCGTATCTCTGGAAGAATTTGCGAAGATGAAGTACAGCCGGGATATTCTGGTGCGCATCATCATCAAAAAGGATGGAAGAAAAGCAGCCTATGCCAGCCAGCGGCGTTCCAAAACAGATTTTCCGCTGATTGCCGTCGCAGCGGCAAAGAAGGATGACATGTGGTATATTTCCGTTGGCGCGAGACCGTCTAAGGCGGCACTGGTAACACGTCCGGTCCAAACCGGATGTGAGCTTTCCGCGCAGGCAGAGGAAGCAGTCAGCATGTTCTCATTTGGAGACAACCTGCGGGGCAGCGCGGATTACCGGAAGTCTCTGGCAGAAATTTATGTGAGAAGGCTCATGGAGCAGTTAAGTGGGGAGGAGGCATAGCATGAAAATCAGACTGACATTAAACGGAAAAAAAATCGAGGCTGAGATCAAGGCAGATACCCTGCTTCTGGATCTGGTCCGGGAAAAGGGCTGCTACAGTGTAAAGCGTGGCTGCGAAACTTCAAACTGCGGACTCTGCACGGTGTGGCTGGATGGAAAGCCGGTGCTTTCCTGCTCTGTTCTTGCTGCCAGAGCCGACGGACATGAGGTTACAACTCTGGAGGGCCTTCAGAAAGAGTCAGAGGAATTTGCTGATTTTCTGGCAAGAGAAGGCGCGGACCAGTGCGGTTTCTGCAGCCCGGGCCTCATCATGAATGTACTGGCCATGGAACGGGAACTGGTAAATCCGACTATGGAAGAGGTGCGGGAGTACCTGGCAGGAAATCTCTGCCGCTGTACCGGATACGCCGGCCAGCTCCGCGCCCTGGAAAAATATTTAAACCGGAAGAAGGAGGCGTAAACCATGGAAGCGAAGAATAGATATGTAGGCATGTCTGTGATCAAGAAAGACGCAAAGGCACTCCTCGCCGGAAAACCGCTTTATACCGATGATATCGCTCCGAAGGATTGTCTCATCGTGAAGCTTCTGCGCAGTCCTCATGCGCATGCGCTGATTGAGGAGATCGATCTTTCCAGAGCATTAAAGGTAGAGGGGATTGAGACGATCCTGACGTATCAGGACTGTTCCCAGAAGCGTTTTACCATGGCGGGCCAGACCTACCCGGAGCCAAGCCCGTATGACCGCCTGATCCTGGACCAGAGAGTCCGTTTTGTAGGTGATGCAGTGGCAATTGTGGCCGGTGAGACGGAAGAAGCAGTGGATAAGGCTCTGCGTCTTATCAAAGTAAAGTACCAGGTGCTGGAGCCGGTGCTGGACTTCCACACTGCAAAGGATAACCCGATCCTGGTACATCCGGAGGACAGCTGGAAGAGCCTGTGCCCGGTTGGCGCCGACAATAAGCGCAACCTCTGTGCCTCTGCGCAGGACAGCAATGGTGATGTGGATGCGATCCTGGCAGACTGTGCCCATGTTATTGACCGCACGTATCATGTGAAAGCGAATCAGCAGGCAATGATGGAGACATTCAGAACTTATTGTTTTATTGACGAATATGGAAGATTGAACGTTGTTAGTTCCACACAGATCGTATTCCATGTACGAAGAATCTTGGCAAATGCATTATGTATTCCAAAATCAAAGATTCGAGTATCCAAACCTAGGATCGGTGGTGGATTTGGTGCAAAACAGAGTGCGATTTCAGAAGTATATCCAGCATTTGTCACATGGATGACAAAGAAACCATCTAAGATCATTTTTTCAAGAGTAGAATCCCAGATTGCATCTTCTCCACGTCATGAGATGGAAGTGACAGTTCGTGTCGGGGCAAATAAGAATGGAAAGATTCGTGCGATTGATGTGTATACACTGTCTAATACAGGAGCTTATGGAGAACATGGACCGACAACCGTTGGATTGTCTGGACATAAATCTATTCCTTTATACAGAGATCTGGAGGCACATCGTTTTGCGTATGATGTTGTGTATACAAACCGTATGTCAGCAGGTGCATATCGTGGATATGGTGCAACGCAAGGTATTTTTGCACTGGAATCTGCAGTGAGTGAACTGGCAGCGAAGATTGGCATGGATCCAACAAAGATCCGTGAGATGAATATGGTTCGTGAAGGCGATGTTATGCCTGCATATTATGGAGAGACAGCAAATAGTTGTGCTTTAGACCGATGTCTGGCTCGTGCCAAGGAAATGCTCAAATGGGATGAGAAATATCCATGCAAGGATATGGGAAATGGAAAAGTCCGAAGTGTTGGAGTTTCTATGGCAATGCAGGGATCTGGTATTTCGGGAGTTGACGTTGGATCTGCAACGATCAAATTAAATGACGATGGACTGTATACACTTTCTATTGCAGCAGCGGATATGGGAACTGGATGTGACACGATCTTAGCACAGATGGCAGCAGAATGTCTGGAATGTTCAATTGATGATATCATGGTCAGTGGAGCAGACACTGATACATCACCATATGATTCTGGATCTTATGCATCAAGTTCTACCTACGTTACTGGAAAAGCAGTAGAACGTGCGTGTGAAAAATTAAAAGGACGTATTTTAAATAAAGCAGCTCAAATGATGGAAATTGATTCTGCGGATAATCTGGAATTTGATGGTAAAAAAGTAAGCGATCCAGAGAGTGGAAAAGAAATTTCATTAGTTGATATTTCAACAGCATCTATGGTCAACAATAATGAAACATTCCAGGTGACAGAAACAAATAGTTCCCCAGTATCACCACCTCCATTCATGGTCGGAATGGTTGAAATCGAGCTTGATAAAGAAACAGGACATATCGAGATCTTAGATTACGTTGCAGTTGTAGACTGTGGAACACCTGTGAATCCAAATCTTGCAAGAGTACAGGTAGAAGGCGGACTTGGACAGGGAATCGGAATGGCATTATATGAAGGCGTTGATTATACTCCGAATGGATATGTGAAGCAGAATTCTTTCATGCAGTATAAAGTGCCATCACGAGTGGATGTTGGAAAACTTCGCGTAGAATTCGAAAGCAGCTATGAACCAACTGGACCATTTGGAGCAAAATCGATCGGAGAGATTGTTATCAATACACCATCTCCAGCAATAGCAGATGCAGTATTTAATGCGACAGGATTGTGGATTCGTGAATTGCCGATCACAAGTGAAAAAATTGCAATGGGTCTGATGGAACAAAAATAGGATGAAAACAGCAGTTATTTATCTGGCATCAGGAAATAGCAAACGTTTTGGCTATGAAAATAAATTATTAAAAAATATCCAAACCAAACCGATGTACCGTTATGGTTTGGACAGACTGATCGATATATGCAAAGAAAAGGAAGAGTTTGAAATTATTGTTATCACGCAGTATCAGGAAATTATGAAACAGATACAATATGATTCGGTAACGACAGTATTTTGTAAAGAAAGCCAATATGGGATTTCATGGTCGATCAAAGCAGGAATCAAAGCAGCTAAAGATGCAGATTTCTATACATTTTTTGTAGCAGATCAGCCCAATATGAAAAGAGAGACGATCGAAAGATTTCTCTCTTTTATGGCAGAAGGACGTTATGAACTTGGATGTGTCAGGACAGAAGAAGAACTTGGCAATCCAGTATGGTTTTCAAAGAAATATAAAAAAGAGCTTTTATCTTTAACAGGTGATTGCGGTGGTAAAAAAATTCTAAAAAAACATATAGAAAATGCCAGATTTTTCAAGGTTCTGGAAGAATCTGAACTTTGTGATATAGATTATCCAAAAGAAATGCAAGCAATGCTTGCAAAGCAAGGCAAAAGTAGTTAAAATATTATTTAAAATACAAAAGAGCGTGGAGGCCAAGCAATGGAGCTATTAAAAGAGAGAATCCGAAAAGATGGAGTCGTAAAAGAAGGAAATGTCTTGAAAGTAGACCGTTTTTTAAATCACCAGATGGATGTAAAATTATTCCGTGAAATTGGAAAAGAATTAAAAAAACGTTTTGAAGGTGAAAATATTAATAAAATTCTTACAATTGAAGCATCAGGAATTGGAATTGCATGTATAGCAGCAGAAATTTTTGACGTACCAGTCGTATTTGCAAAGAAAACACAGACAACTCACTGTTTTGGGGTCCCGGAGTGATTACCACGGTTGACAAACCCCGGGATGCATTTACGTGTCG
>ERZ773239.1861-NODE-1861-length-14029-cov-42.556534_pt1 | contig 14029 bp, 7 predicted proteins | sample MGYA00580521_ERZ773239 | MGnify/ENA primary metagenome ERZ773239 (study PRJEB29015, sample SAMEA2737801) | human gut metagenome | biome: human gut; feature: human-associated habitat; material: faeces | place: China | collected 2012 ... | reverse complement strand
GCACGAGCAGGTGGGCCAGTATTTCGATGACCGCGAGGACGCCTTTGACCCCTACAACGCCGTGATCGGTGCTGCCGAGTATTCCCTCATCACCACACGGGCCGTCAAGCGGGTCATTGCCCGCCGCAACCGGTTTTTGTCGCTGCCGCTGAGCACCAGCAACGGGCAGTCCCTGCTGAGCTACGACTTCCTGAACATGAGCCTGCCCAAAAGCAGGATCATGGCCAGCATCATCATGGCCTGCTACCAGAACGCCAGACACATCCATGTGACCACAGAGCTTGGCACGAACCTGGATTTCAACATCGAGGGGCGTGTGCCCGGCTTCTTCAACGGCTGCTGCCACGACGGCAAGGGCCTTTCCTCTGCCAGCGTGGAAGTGTATGTGGCACCGGTGGAGAGCGACACCAACGGCACCCTGATCCTGGACGGCTCCATGGGCTATATCGGCATCGTGGACAGCCCCGTGCGGGTGGAGCTGCGCGGCGGCCGCATCGTGGAGATCGAGGACAATGCCAGCGGCAGGCGGCTCAAGCAGTTTCTGGCCCGCTTCCACGACCCGGAGAACATGGTGGTGGCGGCGGAGTTCGGCATCGGGCTCAACACCCACTCCCGCTGTGCAGGCAACTGCTACATCGAGGACGAATCCACCTATGGCACCTTCCATATCGGGTTCGGGCGCAACATCGCGCTGGGCGGTGTGCAGGATGCTTCCGGCCATTACGATCTGGTCACCCACGCTCCCTGCATCTATGTGGACAACCGCATGATCATGGATCACGGACAGCTCACCGTTCTGGAGCCGTCCATTTATATCTGAGAATCGAGGCTTTTTACTATGAAAATTCTGCTCACTGGTTTCGACCCCTTTGGCGGCGAGGCCGTCAACCCCGCTTTTGAGGCGGTGAAGCTGTTGCCCGACACCATCGCCGGTGCCGAGATCGTCAAGCAGGAAGTGCCCACCGAGTTCATCCGTGCCGGTGAGGTGCTGGAAGCTGCCATTCAGGCAAACCAGCCCGATGTGGTCATCTGCATCGGTCAGGCCGGCGGCCGCTCCGCCATCACCCCGGAAAAGGTGGCCATCAACCTGATGGACGGCCGCATCGCCGACAACGCCGGTTATCAGCCCATCGACGTGACCATCCAGGAGGACGGCGAGACCGCCTACTTCACTTCCCTGCCCGTGAAGGCCATGGTGCAGAGCATCAAGGATGCAGGCATCCCCTCCGCCCTGTCCTACACCGCAGGCTCCTATGTGTGCAACTACCTGATGTACACCCTGCTGTACCTCATTGACAAGAAGTACCCCAACATCCGGGGCGGCTTCATCCATGTGCCTTACGCCATGGAGCAGGTGGTCAACAAGCCCCTGGGCACCCCCAGCATGGACCTGCACCAGATCGCCCGCGGCCTGGAGAAGGCCGTGGAGGCCGTTGTGAAGAACGACGCCGACCTGGCTGTGGACATGGGCACCACCCACTGAGCATCCCCGCAGAGCCCTTCAAGGCACCCGCTGTGCATCCGCATGGCGGGTGCTTTTTTGTAATGTTTCTCATGCAGAGTGCAATCGCGTGGGGCAGGCCCGATGGCTTTTGCAAGCGGCATCGCCGCCGGGGTCGCTCCGCTGGGCCAGAGGGTGAGAGGGGTGTTTCGACTCCCCCCTCTCTCCCTCTGGACTCCCCTCTCCCCTGGACGGGTTGTGGCTCCCAGCGTATGCTACGGCCCTTGAGTGGGCCTTGCATCCTGCTGGCCACGGCCCCAACAACTCCTCCCTGTTTCTGCCGCAGGCAGCGGTCGTCGTCGTTGCAAGAAAGGGGCTGCTCGCCCCTTTCAGACCCCAAAGGGGTAGGCTCCAACCGAAAATACTGAAGATTCACGCCATTCGGCGTGAAGATCTTTTCACCGTATTTTCGGCTTCCGCCGATTTGAAAGGCCCCTCAGTCGCTGCGCGCCAGCTCCCCGGTGGGGAGCGTTGCCGTAAAAGGCATTTGATTTGCTGCGCTTTGGCCACAGGCCAACAGCAGCCGATGCCACTTCCCGTAACGACCCTTCCCGTGAAAAAGCAAATCCGGCGGGGCCGCAGCCCTGCCGGATTTGCAAAATCTAAAATAATTCTTCTGCTATTTATGCCCAGAGCAAAGCGGAGGGCATTCTAAATCGTTTGCCTTCCAGAGAACAGGCCACTTTCCTTAACGCCCATCCGTGAAAAAACAATCCCGGAAAATCCGCAGATTTTCCGGGATTGCATATCTTAAAAAATAATTTTCCGCTGATATTGCCAGAGCAAAGCGGAGGCAATTCCAAATCGTCCTGCTTACTCCGTGATCCGCCCTGCCGCGCTGGTCTCCAAGACCGGGTAACCGGTGCGGGTGCAGCGCACAGCACAGCGGGCGCGGCCTCCGGTGGTGCAGGTGAACAGGGTCAGGTCCCAATCGTCCTCGTCGCTGGCCGTGATCATCTTGTCGATATCGGTGGGCTGGATGGTCTCCACGTTGGACACCTCATAGCTCCAGCGCTGGCCGTCCATGTCGGTAAAGTACACCTCGCTGCCCAGGGCCAGCCACTTGATGGGGCTGAAATGCTTGGCGTAGTTGTGGGCGCAGACCACCATGTTGTCGGCGTAGGTGGAGCCGGAGTAGCGGCCCGGGGCCACCTTGAGGCCCGCATAGCTCCACTCGCTCATCACGGGCAGTTCCAGCCCGATGGACGGGATGGACAGATAGCCGATGTAGCCCCAGCCGTCGATGTCGGTGACGGTCATCTCCTGCTCCGGGTCCAGCTCCGGCTGGACCACCGGCTCTTCGTCCTTCGTCTTGTCCTCCATGGTCTCGGTCAGGGTCTCTTCCAGCTTGCCCAGGGCGTCCTGCGAAGCCTGGTCGGCGCGGTTGGCGTCCCACTGGTTATAGCCCAGCAGCGCCAGCGCGCCCAGAATGAGCAGGATGCCCACGATCATGCAGGCGCGGCCGATCTTCTGCTTTGTGTTCATGCCAGCGTCTCCTTTCGGTCCAGCACCCAGCCGACGGCAAACAGCAGCACGCCGCTGCAGGCCATGAACGGGATGGGCCAGTTCAGCTGGCCGCTCTGGGGCAGTGCATTGCCGTCCGGGCGGCCCGGCGCCACCGGGTTATCCGGCGTGCCGGGAGCCACGGGGTTGTCCGGGTTGCCGGGGTTCACCGGGTTATCCGGCGTACCGGGCGACACCGGGCGGTTGGGGTCGTTGGGATCGACCGGCATGTCCGGGTTGTCCGGCTCATCCGGGGTGCCGGGCTGGGTGGGCTTCTCCGGCTCGGACGGTTTGCCCGGTTCCGAAGGCGTGCTGGGAGTTTCCGGTTCGGGCGGGGTCACCTCCTGCGTGGGCGCGCCCACCTTGGGGGTGGCGTCCACGGTGTAGAGCCAGCCGCTTTCGTCCGCCATGGGCAGCGACACCAGGAAGGAATTGATGGCCTCGTAGCCCTTGGAGTTCTCGGTCTGCACCACGAGGTACAGGCCCAGCGGCAGCGCGTCAAAGGAGACGATGCCCTGCTCGCTGATCTTATGGGTGGTGCCGGCGGCGCGGGCGGGCAGCTTGGCTTCCAGCCTGGAAGCCAGCGTGCTGTCCGTCAGGTCGCCCAGCGCGATGCCGCAGCCCGTAAAGTCGGCGGTGTACACAAAGTGCAGGTCGCCGTTGGTGCGGGCCACGTCCGCCACCTTGTACACGGTGAGTGCGCCGCCCCGCAGGGGGACGTCGTTCTGGTGGTCGTACAGGGTCACGTCCATGCTGCCGGTGCGGCTCAGGTCGATGTTGGCGCTGGCCGCGGGGGCTGCCAGCGCGGGCAGTGCACAGCTCACGGCCATGCACAGCGCCAGCAGAAGAGCGGCGAACCGGTTGTTTTTGTTTTGTTTCATGGCTGCTCACTCCTCCTCGTCCTGTTTCCGTTTGCGGACCAGCAGCAGGGCTGCTGCAGCGGCCAGTGCGCCGCCCAGCACCCCGAAGGGTGCCGTGCCCATGCCGCCGGTGGACGGCAGCTCGTAGCCGGTGTAAACGTAGTTCTGCACCGTGATATTGCCGGTCTGCACGCCGTTGTTGTCAATGTACACGTTCCAGTTTCCGGTGGTCACTTCCTCCACCAGGTAGTGGTACGCCTTGCCGCTGACAGGGTCTTTCAGGGGCAGATCGGTCCCCGACTCGGACCAGGTCCACGCCGGTGCGGTCAGGTCGGCTTCGGCAAACAACGTTTTGTCATTGTCGGTGCACTGCCAGACCTTGATGTGGATTCTGTCCACCGCCGGTTCCACCGGCTGGCGGGTGTCAGCATCCAGCCAGAGCTTTCTGACGGTCAGCTTGCTGTACACGTTGCTGTACTCAGCGGTGGTGGTGCCGGCGTCGCTGCCCACCTGGACATCATCAAACTGGATGGTCTTTCCACCATCCATGGCAGTTCCTCCACCTGTAGCGGTATCAAAAGCCGTCTGGGGGGTCTCGTTGCTCTTGTGGAACAGCACATAGTGGGGGGTCTCGTCCTTCTGGTAGTTCTGGGGTGCTTTGGTCTCCACGATCTTATACAGCAGATCCGGCTTCAGGGTCTGTTCGCTGCCGTTTTCCAGCACCGTCAGGCTCACCTGGCCTTTTTCGTTGGTGGTGACGGTGCCGTTTGCGCCGCCGCTCCAGAGCTTCCAGTCCTTGGTTTGCAGATCATACTGCCAGATGGTAAACTCTGCTCCCTGCAATGCCACGCCGGAGTAATCGTCCACCTTGTGGAGCAGGAACTGTCCGGTGGAGGCTGTGGCGGCAGATGCATAGGTAAACTTGATGGAATCCGAATTGGTGGAGGCCCCATTGCCCAGCTTGACGGTGTTGTCCACGTTGTAATCCGCAGCAGCACTGCCCTGCTTTACATCACATTGGTACACCAGGATCATGGCGGTCTGGTTGGGGATCACCATGTGGAGCCAGCCATTGTCATCTGCCGGCAGCACCTGGTACAGGTTGCGAGGCACTTCTTTCCCTCGGGTCACGGTGTTGGTGGCTTCGTCATACTGGAAGTAATACAGCTTTACAGACGCCGGGTCTCCCCGGACAATGGCACCGTTCTGGGCTTTTACGTCGTCCCACAGCTCAATGGTCGGGGCCTCGGTGGTTCCCACCGACAGGTCCTTCCGGGCCGGGTTTACCACCACCTGGTACTCGATGCGGTCGGTTTTGCCATCCACCAGCTTTCCGGTCTTTTTCAGGGGGTCCACAGTCTTTTCCACCGTGGTGTGGAGGGTCTCGGTCAGCTCGCCCCACTGGGCCGTGTTGGTGTAGATTACCTCGCCCACCGAGGGGTTCTTCCAGCGGGGATCGTCGTCCACGCTCACCTTGTACAGAATGCGGAACTTGTGTTGTTTGTTCTTGCTCCGGTTGTAGCCGCGGATGGTAATGGTCAGCTGCCGGGTGGTTTTCTCGTAGGCTACCGTGGCAGCGGCACCCTTCAACTCGCTGATCTTATCCGGGGCCCCTTCGTCCATGCCGATCGTTACCCAGTTCTCATTGAACTCAGTGTTTTCCGGCAGGGTATCGGTGATGACGATGGCGGCATCATCCTCGGCAGCGGTCTGCACCACCAGCTGATAGTGGAGGTTGTTGCCGCTGAGGTCACTGTATTGGTAGGTCTGGTCTCCGCTTTGGTAACCAGATTCGTCCTGATCGCTGTTCGCCGACACCCGTTTTTCAAAGCTCTTGTAACTGTGGTAGGTGTCCTCTGCCGTGTCACTCTGAGAGCTGCCTTGGATGCTGACGCTGTTTTTGTAGGTCCATTTTTCTCCGGTGGGCACATTGCTCTGATCCTCGTGGGTAGGGAGGTCCTTTACCTCCACACGCCGCACCGGGTTGCCATCTGCCTTGTCTATCTGGATGGTAAAGCTCCGCACCCGGGTGGAGGGGTCGTTGGCAGTCACCGTGCCGCCGGTGCCGTCGGCACCGCTGTAGTAGGTGACGGCAATGATCCCGGCGGCCTTAGCATCAGCATAGTTCATGGTGCCGCCGTCGTGGAGGGTCAGGGTCAGGCCGTTTTCCAAAGCCTTCTCCAGCTCTGCGGCGTAGGCGTAGTGGGTGTCCAGCTGGGTCTGGCCGCTTTCGTTCACAGCGTCCTGGAGGGTCTCCACCAGGGTAAAGCTGCTTTCGCCAGCCGCATTGGCGGCAGAGATATTCCATTTGGCCAGGCCCTTGCTGCTGCTGGACAGCTCCTTGCTCAGGGTCCAATTCCCCTGCCCGATGTTCACGGTAGCCGAGGCCTCAAAGGTATGGTCGCTCTTGGTCAGGATCTGTGCCACGTTTTTCACCGAGCCGCCGCCCAGGGGGGTGGTGGTCTCAAAGGTGATCTTCAGCTCTGTTCCACTATACTTCTCCGGGATGGTATAGCCGTTTTGCAGAAATTCCTCTGCCGATATCGTATCGTCGCCTACCTTTACATCCCCTACGATTTTCACACTGTCTGGCAATGCATCTGTGATCTTGCAGCCCTGCAGCATATAGGACCCCAGGAAAGAATGGGGTACCTTTACAGTGATCGTCCACTGGATGTGGCCTGTCTTGGGGTCGTACTGGCCGTTCTTCTCAATACGCGGGGTTTTACATGTGTAGTATGCTTCAGCCTTCTTTTCCTCCCTGTCCCCTGCCTTCGCTGTTGCCGTATTGAAGATCATACCGACACCGTTGGGCATCTTGTCAAAGTCCGCATAGTTCCGCTGAACGTCATAGTACCAGATGTACTTTTCTTCGATCTCCAACGCCGGCAGCGGATCAAGGACCACCTGGGGGTTGCCGTTGCTGTCGGTTCCCAGTTTATACTCAGGGAAGGGGATCTCCGTTTCTTTGCCCGAGGCATCCACTTTGCAGAGTTTAAAGGTGTTTACCAGGTATTGGCCGCCCTTCAGGTAATCACCAGCACTGATTCCACTCTGATTCGTGTTCAGGGTATCCGTAAGGGTCACCGGGTCTTTGGTGCCGTTGGTGGTCTCCACCGTCACCATATAATGGTTTATGAAGGTGCCACTTTCCGGATGATTTTCAAAGGCACTCCAATAGCCGGTGTACCCTTTACTGATTTTTATATCTGCCGTTTTCTTCTTGATGGTCAGAGTAAAGCCATCTTTAAAGGTAATGTTTTTGTCATTTGCAAAATCATCTGCCCATACTTTCTGGGAGAACTGGAAGGTTCCGGTAAACTCCCGGTTGCCGTTGGCATCCAAACCGGTGAACTTATCACTTTTATAAAAGGTCAGCTTTGCCAGGCCGTCGGTGTCGATGGTATAGGTGCCAATGACCTTGTTGTTGTCGGTCACGTCCAGGATCTTGCCGGAGGTGGGCTGCTTGGGCTTCATGGCATCCGGCAGCTGGTAGCACAGGGTCCGCCGGTCCGGCGTCAAGGTGCCCGCAGGCAGCTTGTAGGTCATGGTGACCTGCACGTTGGTACCGCTTTCCACTTCATTCCCCACCAAAGGCTCCCAGGAGCCATTGACCTTCTGCTCGAACGCTATCTTAGTGATCCAGGTGGGGTCCAGCATCACCTCCGTATCGGCAGTTTCTGCCAGCAGGGCCGGGGCATCGGGGTCCTGCTGCCGGGCCTCGCCGACCCATTCCACCGTGGCCCCAAAGCCATCCTCATCTTCCAGCAGCGCATAGCTGCCGTCCAGCTCCTCCTGGGAGCCTGCCGGGTCCTCCGGAGCCACAGCGGTGGTCTCGGCGGCATAGGCGCCGGTCACCGAGATGACACTGGTCACGTCGGACATGGCAGCGGGCACCTCGGCCACCTTGCCGTCCACGTTGCCGGAGATCACGGTCAGGGTCCCGGCGTCGGGGTCCACGGCGGACACGACGCCCACCGTCTCGGTGGTCACGGTGCGGGTGTCCACCTGCGGCTCGGAAGCCGTGAGCTGGGCGGCGGTGTCGGGGTCCTCGTCCAGGTCCAGCAGGGCGATGCCATAGGAGCTCTCGTCCACGGCCACCTGCTCGGTGGTGAGGGTGTTGTAGATGACGATATCGCCGGGCCTTGCGGTGGAGCCGTCGGCGTCGGTGAGCCACTGGGAGCCGCGCAGGTCACTGTGCAGGGCCATCACGCCCGCACGCTGGGGCACCACCGTCTGGGGCACACCTGCAAAGTGCAGGCAGTAGGACAGGAACATCACGTCCCAGGCGCCGTAGGGGTTGCCGTACCAGGCACCATAGCGGGAGTAGCCGCGCAGCACCTGCTGGTCCTCCACATCCAGCTTGAAGTTCTTGTCGCTCTGCTGGTAGTCCAGCTGGGACTTTGCCACGGTGAGCAGGTCCTCGGCCCAGTTGCCGTTCAGGGCCACGTTGGCCGCGGCCTGCCATTCCTCGGCAGTCTCCACGTCGGCCTGAGTATCGGCCAGGCACTCCACGGTGTGGTGGTGCTCCGGGATGGTGCACACCAGCTCCTCGGTGTAGCAGGCGTCGGTGTGGTGATGCAGCACCGGCTCGTCCGGGGTGGTCTCGGCCGGCTCAGGGGGCAAGTCCACCACGGGGCGGCTGGCAGGCATTTCCTGATAGGCGGGGTTGGGCTCCTCCACCAGTTCGCCCTCGTCCAGGCCGCACACCAGCTCATACTCGGTGGTGTAGCAGCTGTCGTCGTGGATATGCTCGAACTCGCCGCAGATGAGCGCACCGTACTCGTCAAAGCAGTCGTCGGTGTGCTCGTGCTCTTCCTGATAGCAGGTCAGCACCCGGTGCTCCTCGTAGCAGGCATCGGTATGCTCATGGGGCACCCAGATGGTCTCCGGCTCGGTCTGCACCGGCTCTTCCGGCTCTTCCGGCTCTTCCGCGCTGTAGGCGGACACCGGATCGGCGCTGCTGTCCGAAGAGGTGACGGGCGTTTCCGGCTCGCCCTCCTCGTAACCGCAGGTGAGCACTTTTTCGTAGCAGGCCGCCGTGTGCTGGTGCTCCTCGTAGCCGCAGTGGTAGTCGGCCGTCATGGTGATGCCCACCCCATGGAGCTGCCAGTTGACGAACAGGGTGGTGAGCAGGGCCAGCACCAGCATCATGGCCACATAGCGCCGGGCCTGTACATGCTGCCTGCGGAACCGCTCGATCAACCCGTTGATGATATCCTTCATAGTAAACACGTCCTCTTGGTTCGCTCTGTGCCCTGGCAGCCGCACACCGCTGCAGGCCCACAGAAGGGTCAGTCCCTCGTTTGTGCAACAAAAGCGTCACAAAATTTTCGATACACTGTCATTATACCATTTTAAGGCGTTCATTTCAACTCAGGGGCGTGCTTTTCCGGCAATAGAATGCACACGATGCGCACCATGCAAGGGGTCAGGGGCAGCCACAGCACCGTGCAGCCCAGATTGAACAGGGTGTGGGCGTTGGCGATCTGCCGGGCCAGCACGGCGCTCTCCGGCCCGTGGGGTGAGACCAGCCGCACCAGCGCGGTGAACTGGGGCAGCAGCAGCCAGCACACCGCCGCCCCGGACAGGTTGAACAGGGCGTGGGCCGCTGCCAGACGTTTGGCGTCCCGGCTCTGCCCCACCGATGCCAGCACCGCCGTGACGGTGGTGCCGATGTTGTCCCCCAACAGCACCGGGATGGCTCCCGCAAGGCCCAGCAGGCACCCGCCGTCCGGCCCGGGGCGGGCGGCCGCCTGCTGCAGCACCGCAATGGTGGCGGAGCTGCTCTGCACGGCAAGGGTCATGCCCAGCCCTGCCAGCAGGCCCAGGCCGGGGCGGTGCCGCACCTGGGCCATCCACTGCCGGAACACCGGCCCCGCTGCCAACGGCTCCATGGCCTCGGCCATGACCGCGATGCCCTCAAACAGCAGGCCGAACGCAAACAGCGCCTGCCCGGCTGCGTGCAGACGCCCGCGCCCCGCGAACCAGAGCAGCAGCCCCGCCACCAGCAGCAGATACCGGGCATCCTCCAGCCGGAAGGCCAGCAATTGCGCGGTGACCGTGGTGCCGATGTTGGCTCCGAACACCACCGGCACGGCCCGCTGCAGGGTCAGCAGCCCGGCCCCCACAAGGCCCAGCACCAGCACCGTGACCGCCGAGCTGCTCTGCACCACCGCCGTGACCGCCGCCCCCGTGAGCACCCCGGCCAGCGGGTGGGCCGTGAGCCGGGCAAGGGCCTGCCGCAGGGTGTCCCCCGCCGCCTGCTGCAAAGCGTCCGTGAGGGTGTCCATACTGTATAAGAAAAGTGCCGCCCCGCCGAACAATTGCAGGATCATCCACAAACGCTGTTCCATGCCCGATGCCCCCTTTGCTTTATGTGTATGCGGGACACAAACGTTTGTGAACTTTTGTGAAACAATCCCTGCAGGGGGTTGCAATCCGGCCTGCAAAAGGCTATTATTGTCAAGCGTTAACAGTTAACAGCTGTTAAGCAATTTTTGAGAGGAGGGATCGCGTGTCTGAGGAATCCACGTTGAGTTTCCGTGGGCTTTGCCGCTACATCCACCGGCTGAGCAAAGCATCCAAGGCCGGCATGAAGGCCGCTCTGGCCGACTGCCCCAAGCGCCACTTTCCCATGCTGGAAGGGCTGCTGGGCTGCATTCGGCTCCATGGACAGGACGGTGCCGTTTATATCTCCGATCTTGTTCAGGAGCTTCATCAACCGCTTCCTGCCATTTCCCGCACGGTGCGGCAGATGGAGCAGGACGGCCTTGTGGAACGCTTTGCCGACCCTGCCGACCGCCGCAAGACGCTGGTGCGTTTCACGCCCAAGGGATACGAAGCCTGCCGACAGTGCGAGGCTGCTCTTGGGGACTACTTTTCCAGTGTCATGGCCCGGCTGGAGCCGGAACAGCTGGCTCAGATGGAAGCGCTGCGCGGCGCGCTGATGGAAGCCATTCTTGCGGAAAATGCTGCGCGTACCACCAAACCGAAGGGAGAACCAAACCATGACAAAGATCTTTAAGCAGCTGGCCCGTCACTGGGCCGTCTGCCTCGTGGTGTTCGCACTGCTGTTCGTGCAGGCGTACTGCGATCTGTCGCTGCCGGACTACACCAGCAAGATCGTGGACACCGGCATCCAGCAGGGCGGCATCGAAAGCCCCCTGCCTGCCACTGTGCGGCAGAGCACCCTGGATGCCCTCTCGCTGCTGATGCGCGAGGAGGACGCCGCTGCCTTCCAGAACGCCTACACCGCCGACGGCGATGTGCTGCGCCTGCGCACCGACCTGACCGCCGACGAGCGCACTGCGCTGGAAGATGCCGTGACCACGCCGGATATCGTGCTGTATCTGGCGGCCACCCAGGCAGCCAACACCCCCGCCGGGCAGACCGGCATGGGCATGACCGGCCTTGCGGACCTGCAGGCCTCCGGTGCCGACCGCAACACCGACACGGAAACCGAGACTGCGGCCCCCACGGCGGAGGATCTGGACACCGTGTGCGGCCAGTTTGCCGCCATGAGCCAGATGCCCGGCTTCCGCCGGGACGCCGTGCAGCAGCAGCTGACCGGTGCCATCGGCCAGCTGGACGACACCGTGGTGGAGAACCTGAAGAGCCAGGCTCTGCTGCTGGTGGGGCTGGAGTACGAGGCCCAGGGCATTGCCCACGATGTGCAGATGCACTATTTATATAAGGTAGGCGGCCAGATGCTGGCCCTGACCCTGCTGATGGTGGCCGTGTCCATCGCGGTGGGCTTCCTGGCCTCCCGGGTGTCCGCCGCCATCGGCCGCGACCTGCGCCGCGAGACCTTCTCCAGCGTCATCCACTTCTCCCATGCGGAGATCGAGAACTTCTCCACCGCGTCCCTCATCACCCGCACCACCAACGACATCCAGCAGGTGCAGTTCGTCTGCGTCATGCTGCTGCGCATGGTGGCCTATGCGCCCATTCTGGGCATCGGCGGTGTGCTGCACGTCATCGGCAGCTCTTCGGGCCTGTCCTGGATCGTGGTGCTGGACGTGGCTGCGCTGCTGCTGCTCATCCTCTTCCTGATGAGCGTAGCCATGCCCAAGTTCAAGATCATGCAGACGCTGGTGGACCGGCTGAACCTCATCAGCCGCGAGCTCCTCACCGGCATCATGCCGGTGCGTGCCTTCAGCCGGGAAGCCTTTGAGGAGGCTCGTTTCGACAAGGCCAACAAGGACCTGATGGGCACCCAGCTGTTCACCAACCGCGCCATGGTGGCCATGATGCCCTTTATGACCCTGATCATGAACGGCACCAGCCTGCTCATCGTGTGGTTCGGCGGCAAGGCCATGGACAACGGCACCATGCAGGTGGGCGAGATGATCGCCTTCATCACCTACACCATGCAGATCGTCATGTCCTTCCTGATGCTGGCCATGGTGGCCGTCATGCTGCCCCGTGCCGGTGTGGCCGCAGACCGCATCGACGAGGTCATCCGCACCAAGGCCACCATCCACGACCCGGACGAAGCCGACGCCAAGGCCGCAAAGGAGCACAAGAACTGGCAGGGCGTGGTGGAGTTCCACGACGTGAGCTTCCGCTTCCCCGGTGCCGACAGCGACGCGCTGGAGCACATCAGCTTTACCGCAAAGCCCGGCGAGACCACTGCCATCATCGGCTCCACCGGCTGCGGCAAGAGCACCCTGCTCAACCTGATCCCCCGCTTCTACGACGTGACCGGCGGCAGCGTGACCGTGGACGGCATCGACGTGCGCCAGATGCCCCAGGCACAGCTGCACGACCTGCTGGGCTATGTGCCCCAGAAGGGGGTGCTGTTCAGCGGCACCATCGACAGCAACCTGAAGTTCGGCGGGGACCACATCACCGACGCCGCCGTGAAAAAGGCCGCTGCCATCGCACAGGCCACCGAGTTCATCGACGCAAAGCCGGAGGGCTACGCAAGCCCCATCGCCCAGGGCGGTTCCAACGTGTCCGGCGGCCAGAAGCAGCGCCTGTCCATCGCCCGTGCCATTGCCAAGGACCCGAAAATTTATCTGTTCGACGACAGTTTCTCGGCCCTGGACTACAAGACCGACGTGGCCCTGCGCCGGGCTCTGAAGGCCCAGACCGACAACGCCACCGTCATCATCGTGGCACAGCGCATCTCCACCGTGCTGCACGCAAACCAGATCCTGGTGCTGGACGAGGGCCGTCTGGTGGGCAAGGGCACCCATGCCCAGCTCATGGCCAGCTGCCCGGAGTATCAGGAGATCGCCCGCAGCCAGCTGAGCCAGAAAGAGCTTGACCTGGGCATTCTGAATACGGAAAAGGAGGGTGTGTGATATGCCAAGACCCGGACGCATGACCACCGAGCGCGCCAAGGACTTCAAGGGCACGCTGCGGCAGCTTCTCCAGACCATGAGCCACTACAAACTGCCGCTCATCACGGCCATTGTCTTTGCCATTCTGTCCACCATCTTCAACATTGCCGGCCCCAAGGTGCTGGCCAAAGCCACCACGGCCCTTGCCACCGGCTGGGTCGCCAAGCTGCGGGGCACCGGCAGCATCGACTTTGTTTATATTGGCCGGGTGCTGCTGTTTTTGCTGGGCATGTACCTGCTGAGCAGCGCCTTCAGCTTTATCCAGGGCTGGCTGATGACCGGCCTTTCCCAGAAAGTCTGCTACGACTTCCGCCGCCAGATCAGCCAGAAGATCGACCGCCTGCCCCTGGCCTACTTTGAAAAGCGCACCGTGGGCGAGGTGCTGTCCCGCATCACCAACGATGTGGACACCCTGGGCCAGAGCCTGAACCAGAGCATCACCCAGCTCATCACCAGCGTGACCACCATGATCGGCGTGCTGATCATGATGCTGTCCATCAGCCCCCGCATGACCCTGATCGCCCTGCTGATCCTGCCGGTGTCGCTGGCACTGGTGCTGCTGGTGGTCAGGTTCAGCCAGAAGTACTTCAAGGCCCAGCAGGCCACCCTGGGCGTGGTGAACGGCCAGGTAGAGGAGGTCTACTCCGGCCACAACGTGGTCAAGGCCTTCAACCGCGAGGCCGTGGTGCTGAACGACTTCAACGCCGCCAACGACAAGCTGTACGAATCCGCCTGGAAGAGCCAGTTCCTCTCGGGCCTTATGATGCCCATCATGAACTTTGTGGGCAACCTGGGCTATGTGGCGGTGGCCATCG
>ERZ773239.1853-NODE-1853-length-14097-cov-9.328372_pt1 | contig 14097 bp, 10 predicted proteins | sample MGYA00580521_ERZ773239 | MGnify/ENA primary metagenome ERZ773239 (study PRJEB29015, sample SAMEA2737801) | human gut metagenome | biome: human gut; feature: human-associated habitat; material: faeces | place: China | collected 2012 ... | reverse complement strand
TGGTGCGCCTGAAGGGATTCGAACCCCCGGCACCTGGCGTCGGAGAACTACGACAGGGTGGTATAGACTGACGATGAAACGTGAACTTTATTGGTTCTGCACATTTGCCGCCAAAACAGGAAAAAGCCTGTTGTCGGTTATCACAACAGGCTTTTCCGGCATTTCGTGGTGTCGTTGCACAGTAGTGGTCAAATGGTGGTCAATTTTTCAAACAGATGGAAAAGGATTATTACCTCTTAGGCTCACCATAAGCTCTTTTCATAGCTGCTTTTGATACAACCCACTGCTTTCCGAACTTACAAACATCTACGCCGTTCACAAGTTTTCCGTAAGAGACGGCTTTTCGCAAGGTGCTTTCACTCAGCCCCCACAATTCGCTTGCATCCCCGAAAGACATCAATCCATCAAAAGGTGTATTGACCTGCTCACCATGCTCCCATAATTCATCACAGGACAAGTCCAATTCATCGCCCCAGATAATGCCGTAGCCGCCGACATCAACGCTGACACAGGCAAACTCTTCGGGGTGCTCTTTCAGATAGGTGAACGCAGGAATCTTTTCAAACAGAGGCTTTATGTCATATAATTTTACAATGCCCTCACTAAATCCAACGCTCAGTTTATAATTGGGGAGAGGTGATACACTTTTAACCTTATGGAACATAGAAGAAACCTCCTTACTCCAGTGGCGGAATTTTCTTAAACTCTTGCGTTTCCCAGATTTCCTGCAAAGTATCCTTATGCAACGCAATCCATTCGCGCACCATAGCCAGCGCTTTCGGAGGGAGATAGCCTTCAAGAACTTCACCTGTCATGTAGTCAATGGCTGCAACATCATCGTTATAGATGGCGTGAATATGCGGCGGATTGTGTTCACTCTGCAGGAAATACATACGAATGATAATTCCATAGAATCTTGATAATACTGGCATGTCGATCATCTCCTTACTATCACTATATCACGATACCGTGAAAAAGTCAACGGTGTAAATCCTGTTTGCCAAACTATCGACCTATTTCCTCCAACAACTCGAGCGCCACATCTCTGCTGCCAATACGCATCAGACCGTCATCTTCTTTATCGCGTGATAGTAGGTTGGTACTGCCGTACCACACAATCTCCTGATCAATAACTGCAAAATGGGTGTGCAGGTCGGGTTGTGGCACAACGAAAATCCCCGCCGCCGTCAGCGCAGTTTGCAGCGCTTTGGTTGGCTCTACGCGAGTCTGGGGGTAACTCTCGGCAGGTTGCGTTATGACAGTCACAATCACCCCGGCAGACTGCTGCTCCTCTACCAGCGCAATCAATCACCGGACCTTGTTTTTGTTCAATCCGGGGCTTGCAATATAGATGCTCTTGCGTGCCTGCATCAAGTCTTTTTCATAAACAGGCAGATAGCTTTCGCTGTCAAAAATTGCGTTGACAGTCTGCTTTTCCTCGTTAGGAGCAGCAAAAATTTCATATCCTATACGCCTATAGGTGCACAATCGCTTGTAATACATGGACTCCAGCACACGAATGTGCGCATCTACATAGTCATAGATGATAACATCTCGCTTACCCTCGTAATCGCGGTGTAAACGACCCGCATATTGCTCCACGTTGCCTTGCCACGAAATGGGCATCGTCAACATCATCGTGTCCAGCCGCGGAAAGTTGAATCCCTCGCCAATGTACTGCCCGATGGCCACCAGCACAACACTTTCGTTTGGAGGAACTGCCCGCATTTCGGCGCGCAGATCTTCTTTTTGTCTGGCGCTGCTGCCGCCCTGCAAAAGAAAAGTATGGTCGGCTTTAGGTTTCAGCTGTGCGTACAAAAACGCCGCATGTTCTTTCTCTTTGGTCAGCACCAAGGGTGTGCGGCCGGCTTGCAGACAGGAAACCACATCGGTCAGAATCAGCTCATTGCGTACCGCGCTACCCACCACGGCACGGCGGGCTTGATTGTAGCTGAGTTTGTTTGCGTTTGGCGCGAACAAGCGCGTAAAACGCGGGTAGACAAAATGCCGTACATTTTGCGCAACCGCGCGGTCTTTGGCTGTATAGCGGTAGCGGATGGGACCAAACTGCATAAAGATTTTTTGCTCCTGCCCGTCGTCGCGCTTGGGTGTAGCAGTCAGCCCGTAAACGTATTTTGCATTAACGGCGTTCAACACATCTTCAGCAATAGCAGCCCCGGCGTGGTGGCACTCGTCCATGATGACCATGCCGTAATTCTTGATAAGCGGGTTTACGTCGTCGCTCTGCCCAAGGGACGTGATCATGGCAACATCCAATATCCCGCCCAGCGTATTGCGTCCGCCGGACAGTGTGCCGATGACGCTTTTACGTTTTTTGCGCCGCCCTTTTGGGGTGATGTACTCCGGCAGATCCTCGTTGATTTGCAGGAACTTTTCAAAATCTTCCACCCAGTTTTTCATAATCTCGGAGTTGTGAACCAAAACCAACGTGTTGACCTTGCGCTGTGCTATCAGATACGCACCAACAGCGGTCTTACCAAAGGCAGTTGCGGCGCAGAGTACGCCGATATCATGTTCCAATATTTTCGCGGCGGCGTCCGCCTGCCGGGAGTATAGAGTGCCTTTGAAATCCGCCTTGATTTCGCGACCTGTCTGGCGTTCGTCACTTACTGTGTAGGGAATTCCAACAGAGTCTAATTGCGCGGTCAACTTTTCTGCACAACCGCGCGGCAAATGAATATAGCTGCCGACATCCTCACCGCAGAAAACGATGCGGGGAATATTGCGAGTGGAAAATCCCAGCGCTTTCTTTTTGTAAAACTCTGGATTGCTGTATGCCGCCAGCCGCCGTAACGCATTTTGTAGACGAGGCTTTAAGCCTGCTGTGTCTATGTAAATGCCGTTGGCAAGCGTTATAGAAAGCGGCTGTCCGGCATCCCCTGAATGGAAAGCCTGAGATGATTTTTTCCACGGCTTTTTAGTATCTGCTATATCTTCTGTTTTAGAAAGTGTACCTAATTCACCATCCGCACTCCATAGTGCTGTTTTTCCCTCTATAAATTCCTTGCTGATCCGCTGTACGGATTTCAGATATTCCCACTGATCGGGATAGGAGTTCCAACTTTCATCCACAAATGCACTATTGCCCTGCCGAAGAGCCTGCCCCTGCAGCGGCAGCGCAATCAGGTTGCCAAGACCACCCTCGGGCAAATGCTCCTGTGCAGGCAGCATACGGTCATAGGTTTTGAAGTCTTTTAAATTGACGGATTCCGCGCCCTTAGTAAGCAGCGCTGATCCGAATCTGCGAACCAGCTCGGAGGGAATCGGTGCATCAAAAAACAGCCAGACATGTGCGCCGCTGCCGGAACGGGAACGTTCCACGTAGCAAGGCACACTGTTCTGGCTGCAAATTTGGCGCAAAGCATCCACATCCTCCTGCCACACCGTGCCGGGGGATGCTTCATGGTCATCAAAATCAAAAACGAGGAACCGGCAGGTGTCATCCGGCAGCAGAGGATAGATGCCGATCACGTCGCTGCCATCGGATTTTTCTCCGGTCAGATGCGCCATCAATGCGCGTTGATTCAGCGGCACCCAGCTGCGATTGGGACAAGACGCACACTTGACCTTTTGACGGTCTGCTTTTGGGCAGACGCCGTATCGCCACAGATTTTCACAGACAGGAAAATACCCGGCTTTTCCGTTTTTCATCACCGCACGTTTGGCGTAGACGTCACTGCGCCCGTGGAATAAGGAATAGAAGAAACGGGCATGGGTTGGGCTGATGACCGCAGAAATCGGGACAATTATACTTTGATTACTGGGAACATCCGGAGCATCAAAGGAAATATTGTGGGCTGAGAGAATACTTTCCAGATAGGCAATGCGTTTTTTTAAGATGTAGATTTCTGTGGCGTCATTCATGCACAGCCCTCCAAACGTATCCTAGATGTGCAGATAATATTTGTATATTTTTATCTTATACAAAAAGCAAGGCTTGCGCAAGATATATTTAGAATAAGTTTAGCTGAGTTGAGCATCGCTCAAGAGTCGTAGTTCCACATCGCAAAAAACGACCCTCAAGAGAGATGAAAAAATCGAACGGCACGCCCAAAAATACAAACGATAATACGGCGATTTTAGTTGTGCAAAATATAAAGTAGCGCAGTTGAAAATAGGTGTTCAGTCGGAGAACTACGACAGGACGGTATAGAAAGACGTAGGAACGTGAATTTTGTTGGTTCTGCACATTTACCGCCAAAACAAGAAAAAGCCCGTTGTTGGTTGTCACAACAGGCTTTTTCGGTGTTTTGCGGTGCTGCTGCACAGTAGTGGTCAAATGGTGGTCAATCGTCAAGCGGCATTTCAGCCAAGCGCGTGGACTGATCTTGCCCGGCGTAAATCACGTCGGTGATATGAACGCAGAGATTCGTCTCATCAATCCAGAAATAGACATAATAATTCTTCACCACCAAGCGGCGGATACCAAGGCTATGCCACGGCTCCTCCGGGGTAGGGCGGATGCGTCCGGGAAGCATATCCAAAGAATCGATTGCTTTCTTCAACGCGCGCAGCAGTTTTACAGCGGTCTGCGGCTCCATCAAATCAACGGCAATATAGCTTGCAATTTCCTGCATAGACTGCTCGGCACGCGGAGTAATCCTTACTTTATACAGCTTTTCCATTTTCAATCTCTCCGATCAGACGATCAAACACCTCATCGGAGGGCGCAGATTGGTTGGCCTTAGCCTGTTCATATCCGGCAGTCATGCGGGCGTTAAATTCCGCATCATCCATTTCAGTGCGGGATTGGGGACGTGTTACAGGGACGGCAGGGCGAAACGGCAGTCCGTTCCAAAGAACAATTTGGCGATAAAACATATTGATAGCGGTGGAAGTCGGAATCCCAAGGCTGGAGAGAATCGCCTCGGCCTGTTCCTTGACTTCTGGCTCGACTCGTGCGGTAACATTAGAACTTTTGATAGCCATACAGCGGCACCACCTTTCTTGCAGACAGTATACCACATTGTATGTCGGATTGCAATACAACATAACAAGCGGCACGACTGCCGGAATAGAATTCTATGCCGAAACAGTTTGAATTCCTCGAATAAATTTGCTATGATAGAAATAATCCTATGGCAAAAGGTGGGTGCATTGTGGTAAGAATCGGAATTCTGGAGGATGAAGCGGCGTACAGTGAGCGATTACTGACGTACTTAAAGCAGTATCAAACGGAAAACCCGGATTTTTCCTATACAACAGAAATTTATACAACCGGCATAGCACTGCTGACGAAATTTGCAAGCCAGTTTGATCTGCTCTTTTTGGACATTCAGATGCCCGATATGACGGGCATTGAGGTTGCCCGCCGTATACGGGAAAAAGATGAATCCGTTATGATCCTGTTCACCACAAATTACAGTCAATACGCGATCGATGGCTATTCTGTGGGCGCATTTGACTATATGCTGAAACCGCTTTCCTACCAGCCGTTCAGCAGCAAGCTGTCCCGAGCGCTGCGGATACTTTCTTATATAAAGGACAGAGTAGAGCTACATCTGAAAACAAAACAGGGCAGCAAAAAAATTCCTGCGGATGAAGTGCAGTATATTGAGGTATTCGCCCACGACCTGCACTTTTATACAGATTCGGAGGAAATCAAGATCTGGGGATCCCTTTCGGAATATGAGAAAAAACTGGAAAAAGCTCACTTTGCGCGTTGTAATGTAAGCTATCTGGTAAATCTTCGCTATGTCAAAGAGATACAAGGCAGCGAGGTATTGGTAGGAAAACACCGTTTGCCCATCTCCCGCGCAAAACGAAAGGAATTTTTGGCTGCATTTGCGCAGTACAAAGGGGGAAGCTTATGATCTATTCGTGGTATCAGGCGCATTGGCAAGCCCTTTTGCTGCTGCAGGCGGCGCTGGGGACATGGGTGTTCGCCTATGGATTGAAACGCCGCCCGCACTTCATACGGCGCGCTGTATTTTCGCTTGCGGCGGGCGCCTTTCTGGCGGAGGGAGCTACACGGCTTTTGTGGCATTTCAGCGGGTGGACACAGCTTTTGACGATTTCGCTCATATACGGATTGCTGATTCTGGTCGGCTTTCTCTGTTTTGATGAATCCATCTGGTCAGTTATGTTTGTGGCGTCCTCCGGCTATATGCTGCAGGATATTGCCAGTAGTATAAAGCAGCTGCTGCGGCTATGGCCGTGGGTGAACGGTTTTATGCAAACAAACGCTGGTCTTATCTGTATAGATGCGCTGTGCTATGGGGGATGCTTTCTGTTGGCACATAGAGTGTTTCGCCATGAAACAGACCGTGTGGAAGTGGAATTCAATGATAAGCTCAAGGTTGCATTTTCAGTGGGGGTACTGCTGATTTGCGCCTGCCTGAGAAGACCCAGCCGTATTGTGCCGGGGCTGATCCACAGTGATTTGGGCTGTGGTCATGCTATGGTTATATGTATGTATCAGGTCGTGCTGGGCGCATTTATGCTGCTGCTGCAATACGGTGTTATGGAGCGCACGAGATTGGACCGCTATGTGGACACCATGCAGGAGCTGCTGCATCAGCAGCACCTGCAGTACGAAACCAGCAAGGAAAATGCCGAGCTGGTCAGCGAAAAGTACCATGACTTCAAAAAGATGATCGAGGGGCTTCGCAAAAACCATGTGAATGAAAAGGCGCTGGATAAGCTGGAAAAAAGTGTGGAACAGTACGATATGGCGGTGCATACCGGCAACGACGTTCTGGACATACTGCTGAACGAGAAACGCAGCAACTGTGCGGCATATGACATAGAGCTTACCTGCTTTGCGGGAGCAAAAACGTCCGATATCATTGAGGACATCGACCTGTATTTTCTGTTAAACAATGCCTTGTCCAACGCTGTGGAGGCTGTGCAGGACGTACCGCAGGGCAAACGCTTTATCTCGCTGACGATGCAGCGCGATGCGGATATGCTGTCGATCCACATGGAAAACCCCTATGCCGGTACCGTGGAAATGCGGGACGGACTGCCGCAGACACAAAACGACCCAACCTACCACGGCTTTGGTATGCGCAGTATGCAGCGAATCACCGAAAAACACAATGGTTCACTGACCGTGCAGCTCAAAGACGGATTGTTTCTGCTCGATATTCTGCTGTTCAAACCCCTGCCATGAGTTTGCCGATTACTGATTATGATGTAAATTCTACCAACCGTGCGGTTTCCGTTGTGGAAGCCGCACGGTTTTGTTATGCTGGGGATGTCAAAACGTACCGAAAAAATGACGGTACAAAAAAATGAAAAAGGAGAAGAGCAAATGAAGAAACTACTCGAAAACAAAAGCTATGGCTTTTATGTGACATTTGTCAGCGTAGTGGCCAGTATTGTTTGCGCAGCCGTGTATGCCTCTATGTACAGCGGCTCCCGCTACATGGCATGGCCGGCTGTTGTGGCTATGCTGGTCGGTGCCGCAGTCAGTCTGGTGCTGATGTTCACCAAGAAGGCAGGGTGGGCCAACGCGGTCATTGCCGTTGCTGACTTTGTGGCGTTCCTCTACTATGTGTACGGCATTTACTTCTATGTGTCCGTTGTCATGGTCGGTATTCAGGCTACCGGGTTCAACTCGCAGTTCCGTACATGCACGGCTATGTTTGCCGTGCTGCAGGTGCTGAATCTTGTGAACGTGTTCTTAAAACAAGTTAAGGAGGAGGCATAAGACAATGAAAAAGAAAACCGTTGAATTACTGCAGCGCCTTGCTGTTACAGCAACCACGGTGGTCTATGGTGTATCCTTCACCGGCAACCTGATTGCCTTGGAAAACGCCGATGCCATCAACAGTGCACTGGGTACTGCCTCTTTCAAAACTGTCAAGAGCGAGGACGCAGATTCTCAGGACACCGAATATTACAAGTCCGACTATGAGGATCTGGGTTCCCTGATCCAGGCCGGCGCCGATATGACCGAAGAAGTCATGAGCGAGGGCGCTGTTCTGCTGAAGAACGACAACAACGCGCTGCCGCTGGCATCCGCCTCCAAGGTCAGCGTCTTTGGCGTGACCTCTGCCGACCCCATTTACGGTGGCACCGGCTCCGGCTCTGTGGACGCTTCCAAGGCAGTCAGCTTCTATGACGGTTTTGAAAATGCCGGTCTGGAGCTGAACCCCACCTTAAAAGAAAATTATCTGACCACATGGTACACAGCCCCCGAAACCGGCAACTGGAAGGGCGAGGGTGCAGGTACCTATGACCCCAGCATCCACTTCCGCCGCTGCACGCTGGGCTGGTCCGGCAGCAAAGGGTTGTACATCGGCGGCGTTGACTGGAACTACGTCACCGAGGCTGCCGGGGACACCTTTGCCCAGTACGGCGATGCAGCCATCTACATTGCCGGTCGTATCGGCGGCGAAGGTTCTGACCTGAGCATGGACAGCGCCTCCGACGGCTACAACGGGGACTTCCTACATCTGACGCAGCGCGAGATGGACACCCTTGCCGGTCTGAAAGCACTGAAGGACCAGGGCGTTTTCAAGAAAATCATCTTCATCTACAATGGTGCCAGTATGCTGAGTGCCGACTTTATCAACGATGAGCAGTACGGCATTGATGCGGCCATGTGGGTCGGTACGCTGGGTCAGAACGGCGGTGCCGCAGTCGGCAAGCTGCTGACCGGTGAGTATGTGCCTTCCGGTCGTCTGACGGACACCTTCTGGATGAGCCATGAAATGAACCCCGTCAATGTCAACTACGGCTATCAGGTATATGAGAATGCCGCAGAACTCGGCATTGAGAGCAAACAGGGCAATATGTTCGTTCCCGAACCCACCCTGCACGCCTACACCGTGTATCAGGAAGGTATGTATCTGGGCTACCGCTACACCGAGACCCGTTACGAGGATACGGTTCTGGGCGCAGCCAACGCAGGCGATTACGATTACAGCCAGGTTGTTGCTTACCCCTTCGGCTATGGTGAGTCCTACACCGACTTCGCGTACAGCAATTTCAAGGCGGAAAAGCAGGGTGACCGCACCTACAACGTGTCCGTTGACGTGACCAACGTGGGCGACACCTACTCCGGCAAGGAGACCGTGCAGTTCTACGTTTCCAAGCCTTACGGTGATTACGCGAAAGAGAATCAGATTCAGGTTCCTTCTGTGGAGCTGGTTGAATTTGGCAAAACCGACGTTCTGGCACCGGGTCAGACCGAAACAATCTCCGTTTCCATTGACGAAAAGTACTTTGCTTCCTTTGATGCCTACGGCGCAGGCACCTATGTGCTGATGCCCGGCGATTACTACCTGATCGCCGCCACCGATGCCCACAACGCCGTCAATGATCTGCTTGCCGCCAAGGGCGCAGACAGCAGCAAGATGGTGGGCAGCGGCGATGCTGCTATGACCGCCAAGTTCACGCTGAATCTGAACACCGAAAAGTACGCTTACTCCGATGCGACCGGCAACCCGATCGAGTCCGTCTTCGGCTACGCGGACATCAACCGCTACGAGGGTCGCGGTGACAACGAAGTCAAGTACTACGACCGTTCCGACTGGGCCAACACGGTTTCTCTGGATCGTGAGAACGGCGCCGCCAAGGTTGTTGCTACCGAGCAGATGGCGCACGATATTCTGAAGCAATGCCCCGTTGAGTACAACATTCCGCTGGATAAGGACGCCGAAGCCGCCGCTTACCCGACCTATGGCAAGCAGGCAGGTATCAGCCTTGTGGATATGCGTACTGATGAAAACGGCAACGACATTGCCTTTGATGATCCCATGTGGGATACCTTCATGGATCAGCTGACCTGGGAGGAAACCGCTACGCTGGTCAGCACGGGTTACCATAACACGGCGCTGGTCGAGTCCATCAACAAGCCCGAAAGCAACGACGAAAACGGTCCCAACGGCTTTAACCGCGTTTACAATGAGCAAAAAGAGGGTCTGGCTTACCGTCAGGAGGTCAAGGCAGGTCATGTGGATGCCGACGGCAACCTGACCGCTGAGGCAGATCCCAACGGCAGCCTCAAGACCACGGCATTCCCCGCCAACGGCATCATTGGTGCCACCTTCAACCGCGATGTCGCTTACCGCGCCGGTCGTATCATCGGCAATGACGGTATCTGGTGCGGCTGTGCCGGTCTGTACGGCATCGGTGCCAACATCCATCGCAGCCCCTATCTGGGTCGTACCGCCGAGTATTACAGCGAGTGCGGCACGCTGACCGGTCTGATGGCTGCTGCCGAGAGCAACGGCATTGAGGACATGGGCGTTCATGTCTACAACAAGCACTGCGTCATCAACGACCAGGAAACCGCCCGCCACGGTGTCGGCGTTTGGGTTCCCGAACAGGCTCTGCGCGAGATCTACCTGCGCGCCTTTGAACTGCCCATCACGATCGGCGGCGCTTACAATACGATGGCCTCCTTTGCACGTCTGGGCACCATCGCCGGTCCCTCTGACGGCACGCTGGCACAGACCTTCCTGCGCGGCGAATGCGGTATGAAGGGCATTATCGTCACCGATATGTACACCGACATGAACGGCAAGCAGGACAACTCCCCCTACTTTGAGCTGGCCTACGGCATCTACACCGGCGGCTGCGATATCCCCGACGGTTCCGGCGAGGAAGCGCAGTTTGATGCGTACCGCCCCAAAGCTTCCGGCGAGGGCGACTATGCCACGATGGCTTGGGCTATGCGCAATGCAGCCAAGCGCGTGTGCTACTCCATCGCGCACTCCAACGCGATGAACGGCATTGCCAAGGGTACGGTCATGGTTCCCGTCACTCCTTGGTGGGCTGAGGCTCTGCAGGTAACAAAGATGGTCTCTCTGCTTCTGCTGCTGGCTTCTGCCGCATGGGCTGTGGTCTATCACGTCCGGTTGGCACGCCGCAAAAAGCAGTAAAAGTGGTCATTCGCCCAAAATTCTCCTAGTCATTCTCTAATTCCTTGTTTTTTCTTCTTGTGAAATCGGCTCGCTCATCAAAGGCTGTCTGTCGCAACAGATTGACCCTGCGATGGGCGGGTCGATTTCCTTATATTTTGTGCAATCGGGAGGAATCGCTTATGAATGAAAGCCAAAACAGCAGCGCGGTCAACCGCGCCAAGCCTTATCAGATGGTCTTGTTCCCGCTGAACAACGGTGCCACAAATGTGTATTACGTTCTGGTTCTGTCCTACATCGCGACCTTCGGCAGCAAGGTTCTGGCACTGTCCATGATCTTTGCTTCCGTCATGGTCACCGGTATGCGTCTGTTTGACGCCGTCACCGACCCCATCATCGGCGCGCTGATGGACCGCACCAACGGCAAGTTCGGCAAATTCCGTCCGTTTATGGTCATCGGCAACCTGATTATGGCAGTCAGTATTCTGGTGCTGTACTGCCTGACTCCGCTGATTCCCGACACGATGATGTGGGCGCGCTATGCCGTGTTTGTGGCGCTGTACGCGGTGTGGGTCATCGGCTACACCTTCCAGACCAGCTGCACCCGCTCCGGGCAGACGGTTCTGACCAACGACCCCAAGCAGCGTCCCCTGTTCACGATTTTCAACACCGTCGGTTCCCTGCTGGGCATGGGCGCCATGCAATTCTTTGCCCCCATCCTTGCCAAGAACTATGAGGGCGGCTACGGCTCCGCCGGCTTCTTCCGTATGCTGGCACCCGTCGGTATCGTTATCTCCCTTGCCTTGACCCTGCTGGCCGTCATCGGCATCTGGGAGAAGGATCAGCCCAAGTACTTCGGCATCGGCGGTGAGAAGACCGAGAAGCTCAAGGCTTCCGAGTACGTCCAGATCATCAAAGAGAACAAGCCCATGCAGCGCCTGATGGTGGCGGGTGCGGGCTGCAAGCTGGCGTTGTCTATCGCTACCAACACCACCGTGCTGTGTATGCTGTACGGCTGCATGATGGGCAACTACGACGGGCTGTACCTGCCCATGATGGTGCTGGGCTATGTCTTTAGTGTTCCGTTCTTCCTGCTGACCGTGCGCACCAGCCAGAAAAAGGGCCAGAAAGCCAGCCTGATGCGCTATGTCAGTGTGGCGCTGGTGTGCTATGTGGGCGTGCTTGTCCTGCTGATGCTCTGGGGCAAGGGCGACGGTTTCACCCTGTCCATCATGGGTGAAAACGGCCCGTCCATCAACCTGTACACCATCCTCTTCATCCTGCTGTTCGGCATCGGCTACGGCGCTTACTATGCCACGGCGGATATGCCCATCCCGATGGTCGCCGACTGCTCTGACTACGAGACCTACCAGTCCGGCAAGTACATCCCCGGCATCATGGGTACGCTGTTCAGCCTAGTGGACAAGCTGGTATCCAGTCTGTCCGCCACCGTGGTGGGCATTGCCGTCAGCTTTGTGGGCTTGCAGAGCCTGCCCACTCAGTACGACCCCTACACCCCCGGTATGAACGTGGTGGTCATCGTGCTGTTCTGCGTTATCCCGATGGTCGCTTGGGCGGCAACCCTGATTGCCATGAAGGGCTATACCCTGACCGGCGAGAAGATGAAGGAAATTCAGGCCGTCAATGCCTGCCGCCGCGATGCCGTGGCGGGCGGCATGAGCATGGAGGACGCGATGCAAAAGTATGTGAAAATGGAGGATGTTCCCGACAGCTATAAATAATGGCGAAAAGGTTTTACTTTACGAACGCCGTAGGCTGTTGATAACGGAATACACAGCATGACAGGTACTTTACTTTCCCGGTGGGGCGCACAGCAAGGTCAAGGCGGACCCTAGCCCACGGTGGGGAAAGTGTACCCTTACGCCCGGATAAAACAGAGAAAATATATAAAGAACCCGGAGGGCCTTACCAAATCGGTAAGGTTCTCCGGGCTCTTTTTTCTCCCCCGGAAAGTGTATTCAAGAGGGTTATACGGAATAACGATGTAGCACGGAAAGGAAGTGTACTTATGATTAGACCAATTCTGAGAGATTGTGCAAAATACGCACGAGGACCGCCAAAGTGAATCAGAACTGATTCACTCTGGGGTGGTAAAACCGAAAAAGTGAATCAAATTTGATTCACTCAGTTTGTCAAAAAACTCTTGTAGGGGCGAGCATTGCTCGCCCGTGCCCGTTTGTCTGTGAAAAATCTTTCCGGGAAAACGCGTTGCTGCGCCAAGTCGGCGGGCGACCAATGGTCGCCCCTACACATTCAATAGGCCAAGAATGTGATTTTTTGACACGCTGAGTGAATCAAATTTGATTCACTCTCACATCTCGCCCAAACGCGCCCTGTGTGGGGCGGATGCTCTGCATCGCACACGGACGCGACATCACCCGCAAAACCGCCGCTTGGCGCGTTTGTGGGGCTGTGGGGCGGCGTGAGCCGTACAACTTACTACTGGAGAGTAAAACTTACTACACACAAAATTACGATAATATGAGATAATAGATGTACACCAAAACGGAAAGGATGATGTGAATGACTACCACAAGATTACCGAAAACCATTACTGCCGGTGCGCTGCTTGCAACGCCTATACCTCCTGTAAAATGGATTATTCCTGGTCTGCTCCCGGCAGGGCTGGCAATCTTCGCAGGCCCCAGCAAAGCAGGCAAAAGTTGGCTGACGCTGTGGCTCTGCTTGCAGATTTCGCAGGGGAAATCTGTGTGGGGACGTGAAATAGAACCGAGAACTGTGCTTTATTTCTCGCTGGAAGATACACTGGGTCGTCTGCAAGAGCGTCTTTACCAGCTTGTCGATGCAGAAGAAGACCCGGAACGGCTCATTTTGCAGACGGAAAGCCACGGAATTGGGCAGGGATTGGAAGAACAAATCGTCAGTTTCATCCATACTTACCCTGATATTAGCCTCATCGTCATCGACACCTTGCAAAAGGTGCGAAAAGGCGACCAGAATGGTAGTATGTATGCCAATGATTACAGGGATATTGGTGCGTTAAAGGAGCTTGCCGATAAGTACGGCATCTGCATTCTTTTGGTGCATCATCTGCGCAAACAATCATCGTCAGACCCCTACGACCAAATTTCCGGTTCAACGGGCATTATGGGCGTGGCGGATACGACATGGCTTATGCATCGTCAGCGCATGAGTAAAACTGCGACAATTCGTGTAATTGGACGCGATATGGACGAGAAAATGCTGCATATCCGCGAAGAAAACTGCGTCTGGACGTTGG
>ERZ773239.1841-NODE-1841-length-14167-cov-3.656179_pt1 | contig 14167 bp, 12 predicted proteins | sample MGYA00580521_ERZ773239 | MGnify/ENA primary metagenome ERZ773239 (study PRJEB29015, sample SAMEA2737801) | human gut metagenome | biome: human gut; feature: human-associated habitat; material: faeces | place: China | collected 2012 ... | reverse complement strand
ATCCTACTGATCTGCGTCAATTTTTTAGTCATAGTTCACGGATTAAGTGATTTCTCAGGCAAAATTGATATTTTATTTTCCGGACATAAGAAATATTATGGGCATACATCAATTTGAGGTATGGGAAGTCTTAGTATTTTAATGGTTGACATTATAAACTGAAAGGGTTACAATATGGTTGACAATGTAGAACGACATAAAAGATTTGGAGGTTTCCGGTGAAAGAAGAGATAAAGGTAACAAACAGTGAGTGGTATGTGATGAACTGCCTCTGGGAGAAAAGTCATCTGTCGTTGATGCAGCTTGTTCCCCTTTTAAAGGAGAGCGCAGGCTGGAGCAAGAGCACAAGTGCAACGATGGTGCGCCGCATGACAGAGAAGGATTTGATCGGCTACGAGGAGAATGGCAAGACCAAATATTTCTTCCCGAAGGTAAAAAAGCAGGACGTTGTTGTTCAGGAGACGAGAGATTTTCTGCAGCGCATCTACGATGGCAGCGTCGGGATGATGATGAGTGCGCTTGTCCGACAGAATGATTTGTCGCAGGAGGACATTCTGGAGCTGCAGGAGATTTTAAAGGCAGCGCAGACAAAGACGCAGAAGACAAAGAGGAAAGGATAAAGGCGAGAGAATGACAGGCTTTTGTTTATGGATGTTAGAATCGTCAATACTGGTATTGATGATCCTTGGGATTCGAAAAGCTTTCATGGGAAAGATTCGTTATGGCATGATATATGCTCTCTGGTTTGTTGTGGCACTGCGGTTTCTTGTTCCGGTCAATGTGATACGGACACCGTTTGGAATCGGGAATATGGTATCCGGTGCTGTCACAAGCTGGCAGCAGGGACGCACAGACAGCCGAAATGAACGGGGGACGGCAGAGCAGAATGTGTTATTAAAGGATCCGCCGGCGGGGACAGTGACCGTGTCCTCCTATCGGAATGCAACGACTGCCGGACAGACTCAGACGGTACATAACGATCAGCAAAGCACAAGCGGGCAAAGTGCTTCCGTGCAGCCGGGGAAACCTGTACGGGGAGCGTGGACGGCATGGACGGTACATGTGCCATGGAAACGTGTTCTTGGGATTGGCTGGCTCAGTATTTTCGGCATGATCCTTTGCTTCTTTGTATGGTCCAATGTAAGTCTGATACACCGGCTGGTGAGGAACAGAGCATTTGTGAAACAGTGCGGACGTGTGCAGGTGTATTCGACAGAGGTCCTGAAAACACCGTGTCTGTATGGCGTTTTTCATCCGGTGATCTATCTGCCGAAGTCGCTTTTGGGGGAAGAGAAAGCAGCCGTGGAGCAGATGATCACGCATGAGTATGTGCACTATCTGCACAGAGACTATATCTGGGCGATGCTTCGGATCGCGTTAGTGTCCGTATACTGGTTTCATCCGTTTGTATGGATTGCGGCAGGCTGCTCCAAAAAGGATGCAGAACTGTTCTGTGATGAGGCTGTGATAAGACGTCTTGGGGAGGAAAAACGCTTTGAGTATGGCTCTCTTCTGATACAGATCGCCGGGGAGAGACACTGGAGCGATTTCCGGTATTCATTTATGCCGATGAGCCGTAAGGGAAGAGAGATGCAGCGCAGGATTCTTGCAATCAGTAATCCGGCACGCGTCTCAAGGTGGATTATGATTCCGGTGGTAGTGACGGTATGCGTGTCAGTGCTTTTGACCTGCAGCACAGGAATTGGCATGGCGGCATCCGGTCGTGGGGAAAGTGATGCATCAGCCGTTTCGAATTGTGTCAGTGCTGCGCAGCTGCAGCCGGCAGATGCAGGTATATTTGCCAATCCGGTATGGATGCAGCGTTTGTCGGAATTTTCCGGCAATGCACCGAAAGCAGGACCGCTTTTTAATACAGCGGCAGGGGGAAGCTTTCTGGTACAGGTGTCCGCGGAGGGCATGAATACGAACGCAGCACAGCGTCTGATGACGGACGAGGATGCCAGACAATGCGAGAAGCTGTTTGAACGCTATGTGGAGACGTTTATAAGTGCGATCAACAGCGGTAAGACAGGTCGGTTAAAGCAGGTGCTGGCAGAGGACAGCGAGGTTTACCGGCAGCAGAAAGCACTTGCGCTGAATTATCACAAGCGGGGGATTCGCGAGAAAGCGAAGCAGTGTGAGGTTGATTTGGTCAGGATCACGAATGATCTTACGATACAGATCAATTCAAAGGAACAAATAAAAGTATTTTATGCAGATGCATCGGAAAAGATTGTCAGACAAAGTTATTGTTATACCTGTGAAAAGAGAGATGGTGCGTGGGTGATCACGGCAATGGAGGACAATGCGAAGCCGGGTTCTGCCGAATAATAAAATATTTGCAGACGAATCAAAAGATTTCGCTTGCCAAATTGGTCAGAATCAGTTATTCTTGTATAGAAAGAGAGCTTCATGTGACTGACGGAATCAGCAGGAGTACCTGTGGGAAGCATGAGGAATATGAAAAGCCGACCGTCTGGGCAGCCGCATTGGGGTTGTTCAGACGGTTTTTTGCATTATATTTATAAAAGTAATACCGGATTTTAGAAAGGAGCATGCTATGCAGAAGTTATCATTGAAACAGGAACTGACAGGAAATGCTTACCCTGGCAGAGGAATCGTTATCGGAAAGACTCCGAACGGAAAGTATGCCGTTACCGCTTACTTTATTATGGGAAGAAGTGAGAACAGCAGAAACCGTGTTTTCGTGGAGGACGGCGATGGAATCCGTACACAGGCATTTGATCCATCCAAGCTGAGTGATCCAAGTCTGATCATTTATGCACCGGTTCGTGTGCTTGGCAATAAAACGATCGTGACGAACGGTGACCAGACCGATACGATCTATGAGCTGATGGACAAGCAGCAGACATTTGAGCAGGCACTGCGTACAAGAGAGTTTGAGCCGGATGCACCAAACTACACACCACGTATCTCAGGTATCATGCATGTGGAGAACGATTCCTACAATTACGCAATGTCTATCTTGAAAAGCAACAATGGTAACCCGGATGCATGCTGCCGCTATACCTTTGCCTACAGCGACCCGGTTGCGGGAGAGGGACATTTCATTCATACTTATATGGGAGACGGCAATCCGCTCCCAAGCTTTGAGGGTGAGCCAAAGCTCGTAGAGATGTATGACGACATGAACGAGTTTACGGATATGCTCTGGAACAGTCTGAATGAGGACAACAAGGTGTCATTATTTGTACGTTATATTGATATCGCCACAGGCGAGGCGGCTTCATGCATTGTCAACAAGAATAAATAGTCAGAAAGGAACAATACGATGAAAGAATTAGAATTAAAATATGGATGTAACCCGAATCAGAAACCATCAAAAATCTATATGAAGGATGGCGAGCTTCCGATTGAGGTGCTCAACGGTAAGCCCGGATATATCAATTTTCTTGACGCATTTAACGGCTGGCAGCTTGTCCGCGAGCTGAAAAAGGCAACCGGACTTCCGGCAGCGACTTCCTTTAAGCATGTATCTCCTGCCGGTGCAGCAGTCGGTCTTCCTCTTTCTGATGTTCTTGCAAAGATTTACTGGGTTGATGATCTTGGTGAGCTGACACCGCTTGCGGCAGCATATGCAAGAGCAAGAGGCGCGGACAGAATGTCATCCTACGGTGATTTCATCGCACTGTCTGATGTATGTGATGTCTGCACGGCAAAGATGATCAAGAGAGAGTTTTCCGATGGTATCATTGCACCGGGGTATGAGCCGGAGGCTCTGGAACTCCTTAAAGAAAAGAAAAAGGGCAATTATGCGATCATCAAGATTGATGAGAACTATGAGCCGGATCCGATCGAGCATAAGGAAGTATTCGGCATTACCTTCGAGCAGGGAAGAAATGAATTAAACATCGACAAGGATTTCTTCAGCAATGTGGTTACCGAGAATAAGGAGATTCCGGATTCTGCAAAGATTGATATGGCAATCGCAATGATCACCCTGAAGTATACACAGTCAAACTCCGTATGTTTTGTTAAGGATGGACAGGCAATCGGTATCGGAGCAGGACAGCAGTCCAGAATCCACTGTACAAGACTTGCCGGAAGCAAGGCAGATAACTGGCTGTTAAGGCAGTCTCCGCAGGTGCTTTCCCTTCCGTTCAAGGATGGTATGAAGAGAGCAGACCGCGACAATGCGATCGACCTTTATATCGGTGAAGATTATATGGACGTTCTGGCTGACGGCGAGTGGGAGAGAGTATTCACCGAGAAGCCGCCGGTATTTACAAAAGAGGAGAAGGAGGCATGGCTTTCCAAGGCAACTGATGTAACGCTTGGCTCCGATGCGTTCTTCCCATTCAGCGATAATATTGAGCGTGCATTCAGAAGCGGCGTGAAGTATATCGCACAGCCGGGTGGATCTATCCGTGACGGAGAGGTCATTGAAGCCTGCAACAAGCATGGTATTGCGATGAGCTTTACGGGAATCCGTCTGTTCCATCACTAATAGCGATAGAGGAGCAATCCTCCGGAGCATAGCATTTGTTCCCGATGACATCACTATTTATCATAAAAGAAAGGTGGTTTAAAGCATGGGATATCGTACGGTAGACGAATGGGGCAGTTTTGAATTTCAGAATGCCGATGTTGAGGCGATACGCAAAGAGAGAGGACATTGGTATCTGGAGCTTGGCTATGTGACGATCTTGCCGGACAATTCCTGCAACCGTGACATTCGTAAAATGGGAACCAACGAGCTTACGCTACAGCTGCAGCATGTGCAGGTAGATGAGATCCTGGAGGAGGGATTTAAGCTCTATGATGCTGACGGCAATTTTACGAAGAGTGTGGACGACCGGGTGCTTCTTTCCGAAGAGTACGATGCGTGGATGGAGGATATGGTTGGAGGTGCCGTGTATCAGATCCTGCGTAAGGATACAGGAGATGAAGCACTTCCGTATCAGTATGAGATCTATCTGGATGCTAACGATAGAACATATCTTGCAAAAGTATCGGCAAAACATGACGTGGAGACATGGGAACGCTTTATGAACCGCCATTCGGAATAACTTGATATTTTATTTCAGGAACGAGTTTCAATTGTGAAACTCGTTCCTTTTATGAGAAAAAATATATAATATGAGAAAAATATATAAATTTGATAGGAAATAGAATAATTTGATTGACAGGTAAATGAAAAAAATATAAGCTTAACGGAAGAAAACATTGTGATAATGTCTAAGCGCTTAAGAGGACAGAAACGAAAGGTACGAGACAATATGGCGAAAAATCAGAATGCGTATTACAAAGAGATCATGGAAAGTATCGCAAAATACAGAAAGCAGGGCTTTGGCATTGACCAGCTGGAGGAGATCAGACAGGGACTGGAGCATGAGGTCAAGGCATCTGTCTATGCGGATAAAGATTACGTCGCTGTACAGATGCGTCAGATACGTTTTGGATTAGAGGAAGGACTGGATGTCACATTATATAACGATAAACGGTATGACTGGTTTCAAATGGAGGAGATACGTCTTGGCCTGAAGGACGGGGTGGATGCATCGATCTATGCGAAACCTCAATTTTCGTATGAGGTTATGCGTGAGCTTAGAAAGGCTCTGGAGGACCGGATACATCTTGAGAAATATGCCGGTGTCGGTGCTGAGATGTTACGCGAGCTTCATCTGGCAATTCTGGATCATCAGAATATCATTCCTTATATCAAGGCAGGGTATGTACCGGAGCAGTTAAGTGAGATCAGGCGAGCCATGAAAGAGGGCTGTAAGATCGATCCGTATCTGAATACGGCGTACCGTGGAGCGGCGATCCGTGAGATTGTGGAAGGCATGGAAGAGGGACTGGATGTTAAGACGTATGCTGATGTGGAGTATTCCTGGCAGCAGATGCGTGAGATCCGCCTCGGTCTTGAAAAACGTCTTGATGTAACCGTATATTCCAAGAAACTGTACTCCTGGCAGCAGATGCGCGAGATCCGGATCGGACTGGAGGAGAATCTGGATATTTCCGTCTATAAGAGCATGGTTCATTCTGCCACAGATATGCGCAAGATCCGTGTGAAGATGGAAGAGGAGCAGAAGCGGTATGCATCACTTAAAATGTCTGGGAACGGACCGGAGATATCCGATGACCTGGGAGAATTCTGCAAGACACTGCCGAAGAATGCCGTCCGTTTCTTTGTGGATCCGGACAAGCTCAAGGCATATGTCTATGTGGGGGAGACTGCGGAGAGGCTGACAAAGGAGCGGCTGATCGGAGGTCTTTCCGAACATAAGATCGTCAAGGGACTGGATAAGGGTGTCATCAATCAGTTACTTGGCGGAAAGCTGCGCGGTGAGATGGTCGTTGTGGCGAGAGGAAAGCTGCCGGTCCGTGGTGAGGACGGATACTACGAGAGCTTTATTTCTGACAGGGAGCATAACGGTGTGATCGTCAATAAGGATGGGACTGTAGATTATACAAAGGCAGCATTATTTGTAAAGGTTACGGCAGGGCAGAAGCTGTTATTCTATCATGAAGCGAAACCGGGCAAGGATGGTTATACGGTCGAGGGGGCAAAGCTTCGGGCTGCTTCCGGCAGGGAGAAGGTGCGTATTAAGGGGAGAGGCTTTAAGCTTCTGGAGGATAATAGGACCTATCTGGCGGAGGAGAATGGCTGTGCAACACTGGAGGATTCCGTTTTGAAGGTGATGCCGCTTTTGGAGCTTGGAGATACCGCCAATCTGATGGGAGAGGTTTCCTATGACGGTGCGGTACATATTACGGGAGATGCCGGTGGCAATCTGCATGTGATCGCTTCCGGAGATATCATGGTAGATGGCTTCATTGAGAATGCGGTGCTTGAGAGTGCCGGAGATATCCTTGTCAGGAAGGGAGCCAATGGAAATGGTGTTGCGAAGCTTGTCGCCGGCAAGACGGTCATGGGACGTTTCTTTGAAAATACAGCCATTCAGGCGGAGACGATCATTGCGAATTACTTCTTCCGCTGTAATCTGTATGCCGAGAAGGTGGTACGGGTCAGCGGCATGGGTGGAAGCATTGCCGGAGGCTCTGTTTATGCAGGCTTTAGTATTGAGGCAGGCACGGTTGGCAACCGTAATGGTATCCGGACGGATATTCAGCTTGGCTACGACAAGGACAGACCCGGCATTGACTATTCCGGACAGCTTGGCGAGATTGAGAGCCAGCTTACCATCTTAAATAATGCTCTGGATGAATATAAGGAAAAGTATCCGCCGGAGGAGCGTAATATGATGCCGATCTTCTTGAAGATCGAGAATGCCGTTTACACCAAACAACAGGAAAAAAGCGATGTGGAGAAGCTGATCGCACAGCAGCTTGAGGAAAGGAAAAAGGCGATGCAGGCATATATCAAAGTATACAATATGCTGTATGAAGGAACGAATGTTACGATCAACAACGTTGTATATAGCGCAGATACCAAGAAATGTGTTATGATCAAGAATGTAGCAGGCAGAATCATTGTACAGAATCTGCAGGGCTGATGAAGTGGATTACGAAGGATGTGACCATAAGATCCATCTGCTGTAATAGAGAAAAGTAAGCAGAATAAAGAAATGAGGTACTAATGGGAGAAAAAATATTAATTGTCGATGACATTGAACTGAACCGCGAGATTCTTGCCGTAGCTCTGGGAGATACTTACCCTGTGCTTGAGGCAGGCAATGGCAATCAGGCAATTGAAATCTTGAGGGAGCATTCAGAAGATATCGCAGCGATCCTTCTGGATCTGATCATGCCGGAGAAGGACGGCTATGCTGTTTTACAATTCATGAAGGAATCTGAGCTGTTAGAGAGTATACCGGTGTTAGTTATCAGTGCAGAGTCAAAGACAGAGGTTGAGAGAGAATGTCTGGAGCTTGGCGTTTCCGAATTTATCCGGAAGCCGTTCGACAGTGTGACAGTGCGCAGCCGTGTCAAGAATATCGTGGATCTGTTTAAGTACAAAAACAGGCTGGAAGAAAAGGTGCGGATACAGACAGATAACCTGAAGCGGCAGAACAAGCTGTTGGAGCAGCAGACGATCAAGATCAAGGAGAATAACGAAAATATTATTGATGTACTTGGTACTGTTGTAGAGTACCGTAATCTGGAGAGTGGTGAGCACATCAAGCGTGTGAAGGGCTTTACGAGGATCCTCGCAGAGCGTGCTGCCCAGAAGTATCCGGAGTACAGTCTGACCCCGGAGAAGATCGATATTATCGTAGCGGCAAGTGCACTGCATGATATCGGTAAGATCACGATCAGGGACAGTGTACTTTTGAAGCCGGGCAGGCTTGATAAGGACGAGTTTGAATATATGAAATCCCACACGGTGAAGGGCTGTGACATTCTGGAGCAGATCGACGGCGCATGGGACGATGAATATGCGAAGGTGAGCCGTGCAATCTGTCGTTATCACCATGAGAGATACGATGGAAAGGGATACCCGGACGGACTGATCGGAGAGAAAATTCCTCTGGAGGCACAGCTTGTGTCGGTAGCGGATGTATACGATGCGCTGGTCAGTGAGAGAATTTATAAGGATGCTATTGAGAAGGAGAAGGCATATCATATGATCCTGATGGGAGAATGTGGTGTATTTTCCCCAAAACTGATGGAGTGTTTCAGGGAATCCAAAGAAGAGTTTGAAGCGTTAGCAAGAAAATATGAAATGATACATGAGGAGTAATGTGATGACAGTAAAGGAATGTTATGAGAAGATGGGAGCCAATTACGAAAATGTACTGAGCCGTCTGGGCGGAAGCGAGGCTCTTGTGAAGAGGCTTGTGTTAAAGTTTTTAGATGATGCCAGCTATCAGAAGCTGGAGGAGCAGCTCTTGAATAAGAATGTTGAGGAGGCCTTTCGTGCGGCGCATACCCTGAAGGGGGTCTGCTTAAACCTCGGCTTTGACAATCTGTTTACCGTATGCTCCGATCTGACGGAGAAGCTTCGTGCCAAGGAGTTGGACGGAGCTGACGAGCTGTTTGCAAAGGTAAAGGAGCAGTACGAGATTACAGTAGCTGCAGTGAAGAATCTGGATTAGGCTTGCGGATCTGTCGCAGTATTTTGCGGAATGGATTTCACGGCAAACTATTTTATTCCTTGATGCAGACATGCAGGAGGGGTTCTGTCCCATTTTGGGGATAGTGAGAATATATAGATTGAAGCAGAGGGATGATAGAGTGAAAACAGACAAGAAGCGATTGTGTGTGGGAATACTGGCACATGTTGATGCCGGGAAAACAACATTATCAGAGGCATTGTTATATACCTGTGGTGTGATCCGCAGTCTGGGAAGAGTGGACAACCAGGATGCTTTTTTGGATACCTATGCGATGGAGAAAGAACGCGGGATCACTATTTTTTCTAAACAGGCAGTGCTTCAGACCGATGAACTGGAGATATCACTTCTTGACACGCCGGGACATGTGGATTTTTCGGCGGAGATGGAGCGGACTCTTCAGGTGCTTGATTATGCAATTCTCGTGGTGAGTGGCATGGATGGCGTGCAGGGGCATACGAGAACACTGTGGCAGCTTCTGGATCGTTACCGGGTGCCGACTTTTTTATTTGTCAACAAAATGGATCAGCCGGGGACGGATGCACAGACGTTGTTAGCGGAGCTGAAGGAAACGTTGTCGGATGGCTGTACTGATTTTGGGACAGAGGATAAGAACGATCTCTATGAGAATGCGGCACTTTGTGCGGAAGATCTTCTGGATACCTTTCTGGAGACCGGAGTGGTTGCAGAGGAAGAGATTGCCGGGTTGATCAGGGAAAGAAAGCTGTTCCCGTGTTATTTTGGATCGGCACTGAAAATGGATGGGGTAGACCGGTTACTTTCCGGTATTACCACATATACGAAGAGTCCCAAATATGGGACAGACTTTGGAGCGAGAGTTTTTAAGATTCTTCGGGATATTCAGGGAAACCGTCTGACCTATCTGAAGGTGACCGGTGGAGATTTGTCCGTAAAGGATCTGGTAGATTATATGCCGCAGGAGAAGGAAAGCGTGCGTCTGTCAGAGAAGGTGAATCAGATCCGGATCTATTCCGGCGAGAAGTTTGAGGCAGTGGACTGTGCGCCGGCAGGCTGTGTCTGTGCGGTTACAGGTCTTACCGCCACATATCCGGGACAGGGACTTGGTGTGCAGGAGGATGCGGTGGAGCCGCTTTTAGAACCGGTGCTTACTTACCGGATGGAGCTTCCGGACGAGGTGCATCCGGCAGCCTTTCTGCCAAAGCTTCGTATGCTTTCGGAGGAGGATCCGATGCTGCATATCGTCTGGTCAGAGGAGCTTCAGGAGATACAGGTCCAGGTTATGGGAAAGGTACAGCTTGAGATCCTGCAGACGCTCATTAAGGATCGTTTTGATGTGCTTGTTACCTTTGGCGCCGGAAGGATTGTGTATAAGGAGACGATCGCAGACCGTGTGGAGGGTGTCGGACATTTCGAGCCGCTGCGCCATTATGCAGAGGTGCATCTGATCTTAGAGCCGGGAGAACCGGGAAGCGGGGTGCAGTGTCTGCTCGGCTGTAGCGAGGAGCAGCTTGACCGGAACTGGCAGAGACTGATCCTGACCCATTTGGAGGAACGAACGCACAGAGGTGTGCTGACAGGGTCGGCACTGACGGATGTAAAGATTACAGTGGCAGGCGGCCGCGCCCATCAGAAGCATACAGAGGGCGGTGATTTCCGACAGGCAACGTACCGTGCCGTGCGTCAGGGGCTGATGCAGGCGCAGTCGGTGCTGTTAGAGCCATATTATGATTTTGTGCTGGAGGTTCCGGCAGAGAATGTCGGACGTGCGATGACGGATATGAGCCAGAAGGAGGCAGAGGTTTCGTCTCCGCAGCTGCATGGAGATACGGCAGTGTTAAAGGGGAGAGGACCGGTTTCTACACTTTGGGATTATGCCGGAGAGCTTGCAGCATATACAAAGGGAGAAGGTCATCTTTCCTGTGTGACCGGCGGCTATGGACCGTGTCACAATGCACAGGAGGTGATCGAGCAGAACGGTTATGACCCGGAGGAGGATATGGCAAATCCGACCGGCTCTGTTTTTTGCAGTCATGGCTCCGGTTTTTATGTGGAATGGGACAAAGTGCCGGAATATATGCATGTGGAAAGTGTGCTGGATCCGGGTTCGGCTGCGGAGTATGAGCAGTATGCATGGACAGAATATCAGATCAGGCGGGAGCGTAAGGAAAGTGAAGGGGAGCAGTGGATCGGCGTGGATGAGGTCGATGCGATTCTTGACAGAACCTTTAATGCCAATAAGAAAGAGGGATTTACACCGCATAAGGGAATCTCACACAGGACAAGGCGTAATGTCGGACAGCCAAGTGTCCGTGAATATGGACAGAGTGCAAAGAAGCCTGCCGTGAAAAAAGAAAAATATCTTCTGGTAGACGGTTATAATGTGATATTTGCCTGGGAAGAATTAAATGAACTTGCAAAGGTAAATATTGACGGGGCAAGAGGACGTCTGATGGATATTCTCTGTGATTATCAGGGAATCAGAAAATGCAATCTGATCGTTGTGTTTGATGCGTACCGGGTGCAGGGGCATCCGACCGAGATCCTCGATTATCACAATATACATGTGGTTTATACGAAGGAGGCGGAGACTGCCGATCAGTTTATTGAGAAGTTTGCTCATGAAAATGGGGCGAAATATGATGTGACGGTGGCAACCTCCGATGGACTGGAGCAGATCATCATACGCGGACAGGGCTGTGGTCTGATCTCGGCAAGAGAGTTTGAAAGGGAAGTGGCGTCTGTGCAGGCGCATGTCCGGACAAGGCTTGAGGAACAAAGAAGTGGTGGTAATACATTGCTTGACAGTCTGTCACAGGAGGAGCGGGATGCGATTGAGGTATTTCGCGAGAAGGAAGAGAATAAGCAGAATTACGCGAAAGTGTTCTTAGAGAAGGAATAGAATGGGATTCCGTGGATGTGAAGGAAAACGGTTAGAAAGGGAAGGTGTATATGGAGCAGGAGAAGCTTGAGAGAGTACAACAGGAAGTCAATCAGGTGATTCAGGGAAAATCAGATGTTGTACGAAAGGTGTTTGCGGCGATGCTTGCCGGAGGTCATATTCTGATGGAGGATATTCCGGGAGTTGGAAAGACGACACTTGCAACGACCTTTGCAAAGACGCTTGATCTGCGTTATCACAGAGTGCAGTTTACGCCGGATGTTCTGCCAAGTGATATTCTTGGTTTTTCGATGTATCAGAATAAGACCGGTGAGTTCGAGTTTCATCCGGGTTCGATTTTCTGTAATCTGTTTCTGGCAGATGAGATCAACCGTACCTCTCCGAAAACGCAGTCAGCCCTGCTTGAAGTTATGGAGGAGAGACAGGCGAGTGTGGAGGGAAAGACATGGGCACTGCCGGATCCGTTTTTCGTGATCGCAACGCAGAATCCGAGCGGCTCCTCGGGAACACAGTTTCTGCCGGAGTCTCAGCTGGATCGTTTTATGATCTGTCTTTCTATGGGATATCCGTCTCATCAGGACGCCGTGTCGATCTTAAAAGGCGAGGTATGGAAGCAAGCGCAGGAACGCAGACGGGTGCTTACGGCAGAGGAATTAAAGCAGCTCCAGAAAGAAACAGAGCAGATCTATGTTCATGATGCTGTGTATGATTATATTGTTTCTTTAGTGGAGGAAACGAGAAAACCGGGACTTTTTGCGGAGGGTGCCAGTCCGAGAGCGTCAATCGCACTGCTTCGCATGGCGAGAGCGATGGCACGTCTTGAGGGAAGGGATTTTGTGACGGCGCAGGATGTACAGAGCGTGTTAAAAGAGGTGCTGGGTCACCGTGTGAAGCTTGGGACAAGAGCAAGAGCGGAGGGAATGGATACGGCGGAATGCATCCGCGAGCTGATCCTGAATGTGAAAAGCCCGCGCAGTTAGGAGGCGGTTTGTATGGAAGAGAAAAGAAGGATTTGTCTGCGGTGGCGGAGACTGGTGTGCTATCTTTTGATCCTTCTTGCAGCCGCCAGCTGTTATATCGTGCTTCGAAGTTATCTTCTTCTGATGGTTGTGCTGCTTCTCGTTGGAGTGCTTGCCGTGTCTGTTTATGGCGCATGCAGGCTCGCCGAAAGCATACAGGTGGTACTTCGTTTTTCGGAAAGACAGGTTATACAGGGGGAGACACTGGAACTTAAGGCGGAGCTTACGGGAAGGCGATGGATATCATTAGAATGTCTGCTTTCGCTTACTGCTGAGAATATTTTTCTGGAAAGCAGCAGCCCGTTTGAAATCTCTCTGCCGGTCCGGGCAGATCGTATGGAAACCTGCAGTATTCCGTTAAGGGTCAAGCGTTTGGGATACTTCCGCGTAAAGGCAGAACGCATCCGGGTGCGCGATCTGCTGGGAATTTTGGAGATCGCAGTGCCGGCTCTGGCAGACTGTGAGACCTCCGTGATCCCCAGGATCACAGTTGCGAAGGCGCAGATGACGCCGGGACTTTTGGCGGGGATGTCAGAGAATGAGGAAAGTCACAGAAAGGGAAGAGATTTCTCGGAGGTGAATGATATCCGTGCTTATATTCCGGGGGATAAGCTGCGGGATATTCACTGGAAGCTTTCGGCAAAGCAGGCTGAGCTTATGGTCAAGGAGCGTGTCAGCATGACAGGCGCGCAGATGATGATCCTCTTGAAGCTTTCCGGGAACAAGCAGGAAGCGGAAGAGCTGATACAGAAGTTTGCCGATATGGCAGGGATGTTTCTGTTCCGCAAAACACCCATATGTCTGCTGATCTGGAATGCCGGCTCATACACCTTTGAGGAGTATGGCTGTGACAATATGGAGGAATTAAAGCGGGCATTTGCGGCAATTTTGCGTGTTCCCCTTTCTGCAAGGGCTGAGGAACAGCAGCTGCAGTATCTGAAAAACTGCTATCCGTTTTTAGGGACATATCTTTGTATGGAATACAGGGATGGTCAGGTACAGGTGGTGATGCGGGATAATGTTTAGAAGAAAAAAGAACAGGGATGAAATAACGAACATAGAACTGACCGAGGGAATGATGATCTGTCCGGAATATCAGGGCAGTGAGAACCGGATGAAAACGCTTCTTTTGAAGGGCGTTCTGGTCTATCTGCTTGTGATGGGTGTGATGGGCTCGTATTTGTCAGCACTTGATATCCGTTTTTCGTGGGTGGCTCTGCATG
>ERZ773239.1814-NODE-1814-length-14424-cov-13.599763_pt1 | contig 14424 bp, 8 predicted proteins | sample MGYA00580521_ERZ773239 | MGnify/ENA primary metagenome ERZ773239 (study PRJEB29015, sample SAMEA2737801) | human gut metagenome | biome: human gut; feature: human-associated habitat; material: faeces | place: China | collected 2012 ... | reverse complement strand
CAGACTCTACAATGCCGACAGCAAAGATCTGGAAAAATACCATTCGTTTGGGATGCTGACTTGAATACAGAAATAGCAAATGCTGTGAATGCAACAGATGATAAAGCACAATATGATGAGAGGCTAAGAGACTGCTTGGTCATAAAAGTATTCTTGCACATATTTTAGTTGATACGGTAGAAGAATTTCGAGGTATGAATCCCAGAGATGTAGTAAAATATATTGAGGGAGAACCTAAGATTGGTGTAGTTCCAACGGAACCGGGACTTACAAATGTTAATGGTGAGCGTGTGGTTGGAATGAATACGGAAAACACAGAAATCAATGAAGGAACAATTAATTTTGATATTGTGTTTTATGTGCGAATGAAAGATGGATTATCGCAGATTATGGTAAATGTGGAGGCACAAAAAGATATGCCAACCGAATATCATATATTAAACAGAGCTATCTTTTATGCATGTCGTCTTGTTTCATCACAAAGTCTATACGTTTCTCCCTTTTATACCGATACATCAATAGAATTACGAACGAGTCTGTTACCATTTTGGACAAGTGTAGCTTCTACGGATTCTCTTGTGACATTATCAAGAATGCCTGTATCAAATGCTTGTCCGGGCTTCCAATTTGGATTGGCTGATTTTACGGCTGCATACATAGCAGCTCTGTACTGTCCTTCATATTGTTCTAAAGTCCATGTACCACTTAAACGCTTATCTTTGCTGACACTCAACTGATAATCTTTGAAAATATCGGAACGCTTCGTTGTGTCACCATTTGAAAGCCCTTTTTCCTGAATAAATTCCCGCTTCACATTATCAAACATTTTTTGACGATGATCTTCGGATACATTTGTAAGTTTCTGCCATGATGTACCCTTGCCAGTCACATCCATACCTGCAACACCATTTGCATTCAGTAAATCTCCGTCCGAATCAAACTGCTTCATCAGATTTTTAATAATCGTATCCCTTCCACCGAATATTTCATATATCATCTTTTCTTCCGGAGACATCATGGATTCATTTTCAATTACTCCAGATAACCAGCCTTTTTCTTTCAATGCCTTATACTGTTTGCTATTTGTATTGATACTATTATAGGTATTACTTAAACCGTTAATATTCATTGACATATAAAAGCCTCCCTACAAATAAATTCAAAATACGTTTAGAATCAGTACTATATATAATATATCGTCGCAAATCCCAGAAAACTAATAACACAGCATATAATACAAACTGCTTTTCCCGATATAATTAGGTAAGATTTATAATTTGAAATGAGGAAAAGCATGAACATATGACTTTATAGAATGTGCGTATAATCATAAAAAATATGGTTATAATACTTGCGTATAATCAAAAAACAATTTACAATATGCGTATAATCATAAAATATAGAACAAATATATATGCGCATAATCTGGAGGAGCTATGATATTAAAAAGAAAAATATATAAAAAACTACTGGAATGGAAAAAGGAGTGTCGGGGGAAAAAAGCTTTACTGATAGAAGGTGCCAGACGTATTGGAAAGTCTACCATCTGCGAAGAATTTGGAAAAAGCGAATACAAAAGTTTTCTTCTGATTGACTTTGCTAAAAAAGATAAGGAAGTTGAGGGGTATTTTGAGAAATATCTGAATGATCTGGATACATTTTTTATGTTATTACAGACACATTTTGGAACAAAACTGACAGAGAGAAACTCTCTTATTATTTTTGATGAGGTGCAGATGTTTCCACAGGCAAGAGCTGCAATAAAATATTTAGTGGCAGATGGAAGATATGATTATATCGAAACTGGTTCATTGATATCTATCAGAGAAAATGTAAAGAACATCGTCATACCGTCAGAAGAAAGACATATCAATATGTATCCATTGGATTTTGAAGAATTTGCAATAGCATTAGAAGAAGATTTGCTGGTTGAATATATAAAAAAATGTTTTGAAAAAAGAGAACCTTTGGAAAGAAGTATGCATAATCAGGCAATGCTTTTGTTTCATCAGTATATGCTTGTTGGTGGGATGCCTATGCCTGTAGTAACATTTATTGAAAGCAAAAAAGATTTTACAGAAGCGGATAGAGAAAAAAGGGACATTCTTAAATTGTATCGGGAAGATATTATGAAAATAGATGCAAAGTATCGAAGTAAGGTACTTGCAATTTATGACCAGATTCCGGGATTTCTTTCACAGCATGAAAAAAGAGTTGTATTCAAAAAGCTGCAGGATGGTAGTTACGCAGACCAGTACGAAGAAACTTTTTTCTGGCTGTCGGATTCTATGATATCCAATGAGTGCTTTTTGTGTAATGATCCGAATGTTGGCTTATCATTAAATGAGACAAGAAGCTATGTAAAGTGTTATATGGGTGATACCGGACTTTTGGTAAGCCATGCATTTGATGAAAATGAATTACTTGAAGATGAAGTATATAAACAGATATTGGCAGGCAAATTACAGATTAATGAAGGAATGCTTTATGAAAATGCAATAGCTCAGATGCTGGTGGCAAATGGACATAAATTATATTTTTATACACACTATAATGAAAATAAGCATCGAAATGATATGGAAATAGATTTTATCATTTCCAATAACAGCAGATTAAAATATAAGATGTTTCCGATTGAAGTGAAGTCAGGAAAGCAATACAAAACGACCTCATTAAATAATTTCAGAGAAAAATACAAGGAGTGCATAGGGGAAAGTTATATTATTCATCCAAGAAATTTAATTGTAAAAGATGGAATTATATGCATTCCCCCATATATGACGATGAATATATAAAAATCTGACATACACACCAAGTTTTGGAGAGGATGGCATTATCAGTAAAAGATTCCAGAATGGCAAGGAACTGGAATTCGCAGGCCCGAAAGATTTCTGGAAAAAATTTTTAAATGAATCATAATAATTTACGGATCTTTGACGGCGGCATCCCAAACCGTTTTTTAAACAGCTTGCTGAAATGATAGACATCATCATAGCCGACTTCGGCTGCAACTTCCTGGATGCTGCCGTCAAAGCCGTTTTCCAACAATTCTTTTGCTTTTTCAAGGCGGATATTGATCAGGTGGCGGATCGGTGTATCGCCTGTCTCACTTTTAAAAATACGTGAGATATAAAAAGGACTTAAGTACATATTTTCTGCAATCTGATCTAAAGAAATCTTTTCACTGTAATGATCCTCAAAATAATTTACGATCTGGTCAACTACATATTTTTTGCTGGTAGATTCAAAAGAGCAGCCGGTATTGATTTTTACCGGTTCACTCTGTTCCCGCAGCAGCAGGATCAGCATCTGCATCAGATAACTTTTCAACATGATATAACGTCCGCTGCGGCAGACGTCATTTTCTACGCTCATGGCTGTGCAGATCTTAAACAGCTTCTGGCGCAGTTCGCCGGAGGTATGTAAAATAGGAGACTGTGTGGCTGGATCGGATGTCAGATCTTTTAAATGCAGCGGCAGATAATTTTCCGGGAAATCCCCAAAACGGACGTCACATAATCCAACAAAAAATTCCGTAGCCGGATTGGAAGGGTCTGTGCAGAGTGCCTGATGCTTCTGCCCCGGATTTAAAATAATGATATCGCCCTCGGAGATATCATACAAAGAGCCATTGATCCGGTATCTTCCGTGACCGGACAAAATAAAAGCCATCTCGATGAAATCATGGCTGTGATAGAGTTCCTCGTCTTTCAGACGGGTGCCTTTCCAGGTAAATAAAAAAGTAGGATTCAGTTGGTCAAGCAGTTCTTCCCGATTGTCACAGCACATAGTAATCTCCATTTCTTTGTATAAGCCTGAAAAATTATTTTGTCAATCATGTCATAGTATATCACATTCCCCATCAGAAACCATCCCCTCCGTTGCAAAAAATAACATGAACGGTGCAAGATAGTACATTCCTTTTTACCCCAGAAGTACTATACTGAAAATCCGAAAGGAAAAACGAAAAGGGAGTAGGAGGGTTATTATGACACCAATGAAGTGGTTCTTTTCATTTCTGAAAAAGTACAGGGGATTAATGATAGTTGGAATTTTGCTGACCACAGCGGTGTCAGTGCTTTCGGTGGTCAATCCGTACATATCCGGGCAGATCGTAGATCAGGTCATAAGCGGTGGAAAATATGACAGACTGATGCCGTTTATCGGATGTCTGATCGGAGTCACGATCGTGATGGGAGTCTTGCGTTTTCTGTTTCAGGTCGCATTTGAGACGGCGTCGCAGGGCGTTTTATACGATATGAGAGACAAAGTCTACCGGAAATTATTAGAGGAAGATTTTGCATTTTACAATAAGAAACGTACCGGAGACCTGATGAGCCGCCAGACCGGAGATATGGATGCAATCCGTCATTTTGTGGCGTATGTGGTCTACATGGTTTATCAGAGTGTGCTGATGTTTGTGTTTGCGCTACTTATGATCTTTACCGTCAATACAAAACTGGCACTTGCCATGCTTGTGGTACTGCCGTTTACTGCATTTGCAACTTATCGTCAGACGAAAGAGGTACGTCCGGCATTCAAGCGTAACCGTGACTGTTTTTCCTCACTCAATGCGTTTGTGCAGGAAAATGTCAGTGGAAACCGTGTGGTAAAAGCATTTGCAAAAGAAGATTTTGAGATTGAAAAATTCAATAAGGAAAATGATAAATTCCGTGCGGCGCAGATCGATGCGTCAAAGATCTGGATGAAATATGTGCCGATATTTGAGGTGCTTTCCTATGCGCTGACGATCATCCTGATCCTCTACGGCGGATATATGGTCATTCAGGGAGAGATCACGTTAGGACAGCTCGTGACGGTGAACGGCTATCTGTGGATGTTAAACAACCCGCTGCGCCAGGCAGGATGGCTGGTCAACGATATCAGTAACTTTACAACGTCCGTGGAGAAAATCTATGCGACTTACAGTGAAGAGCCGCATGTAAAAACACCGGTATCTGGAGTAGTCAAGAAACATCTGAAAGGTGAGATCGAGTTTAAAAATGTATCTTACCGTGCGGATGACGAAGATATTGTCATGGATGTCAATTTTAAGGTAAAACCGGGGCAGACCGTCGGCATCATTGGTTCTACCGGAGCTGGAAAATCAACGATCATGAATCTGCTCTGCCGGTTTTATGATACGACTTCCGGTGAAGTGCTTGTGGATGGTGTGAATGTCCGCGACATGGATCTTTATAACCTGCGTGACAATATCGGCATGGCGATGCAGGATGTGTTCCTTTTTTCGGATACGATCGAAGGAAATATCGCATACGGAAGGCCGAATTGTTCGTTCGAAGAAGTCAAACAGGCTGCGATCATGGCGGATGCCAATCATTTTATCGGGGCACTTCCGGATGGATATGATACGATTGTGGGTGAGCGCGGTGTCGGACTTTCCGGCGGACAGAAACAGCGTATCTCCCTTGCGAGGGCACTGCTGAAAGATCCGTCGATTCTGATTCTTGACGATACGACATCGGCGGTCGATATGGAGACGGAGAGTTATATCCAGAGCCAGTTGAAGAAATTAGATAACAAGTGCACGATCTTTGTCATTGCGTACCGCATTTCTTCCATTAGAGATGCAGATCTGATCCTTGTCATGGATAACGGACGCATCATTGAACAGGGAACACATGAGCAGTTAGTGGCGGCGGGAGGTTATTACGCGACGGCTTTCCATAACCAGTATGGCGAGATCCCACAGGAAATTTTAAACGGAAAGGGGGAGAAATAAGATGGCAAGAAACAGATATGATATGGATGAGATATTAGAGGACAGTTTTGATGTAAACCAGCTCAAACGTCTTGCAGGTTACATTGCTCCCTACAAAAAGAAGATGGCAGGCGTTATTCTTCTGATGCTTTCTTCCTCGGCACTTACCATGGCGATCCCGATCTTTTTCCAGAATGTGATGGATCACAGCATCCCGGAAAAAGATATGAAATCGATCACATTTTACAGTATTGCGACATTGCTGATCGCACTTTATTCGGGTATTTCCCTGCGGATCAAGATCAAGACCATGAGTGTGATCGGGCAGAATATCGTACATGATATCCGCTATGATATTTTCTGTCATCTGCAGGAACTTCCATTTTCCTATTATGATGACAGACCACATGGAAAAATTCAGGTGCGTGTGGTCAATTATGTGAACAGCCTAAGTGATCTTTTGAGCAATGGTATTGTCAACACATTCACAGATCTGTGCAACCTGATCTTTATTCTGATGTTTATGTTTGCACTCGATGTCCGGCTGACGCTGATCTGTCTGTGCGGATTGCCGGTTCTTGCATTTGTGATTATCTTAATCAAGAAAAAACAGCGCAGGGCATGGCAGATCCAGAGCAACAAACAGTCAAACTTAAATGCGTACATTGCGGAGAGTATCAATGGAATCCGTGTGACGCAGTCTTTTGTAAGGGAAAATGAGAATACCGGAATCTTTAATAACCTAAGTAAAAATTACCGGAAATCCTGGATGCGTGCGGTAATGTTTAACTTTACGATGGGACCGAGCGTGGATATTATTTCGACATTTACGACGGCACTGATCTATGTGCTGGGTGTCCGTTGGATTTTAGCACCGGATATGACACTGACCGTCGGTGTTCTGATCGCATTTACCGCGTACATTGGGCGTTTCTGGGCACCAATCAACACACTTGCCGGATTTTACAATTCTCTTTTGACAGCAATCTCTTATCTTGAGAGGATTTTTGAGACGATCGATGAGCCGGTGGGTGTCAGGGATGAGCCGGATGCAATCCCGATGCCGGAGGTGGCAGGAGAAGTGAAGTTTTCCCATGTGTCCTTTGGTTATGAGCCGGGGCAGAAGATTTTGGAGGATATCAATTTTACGGCAAAACCGGGTGAAACGTATGCGATCGTCGGCCCGACCGGGGCAGGAAAATCCACGATCGTAAATCTCATCAGCCGTTTTTACAATGTGGATTCCGGGAAAATCACGATCGATGGCATTGATATCTCGAAGGTGACACTTCATTCACTGCGCACCCAGATGGGAATCATGATGCAGGACAGCTTTATTTTTGCGGGGACGATCATGGATAATATCCGCTATGGCAACCGCAGTGCGACGGACGAGGAAGTCATCCGTGCCGCAAAAACAGTCTGCGCCCATGATTTTATTATGGAAATGGAAAACGGATATAAGACACAAGTCAATGAGAGAGGAAGCAGGCTATCCGCCGGACAGCGGCAGCTCATTTCCTTTGCGCGGGCATTGATTGCCGATCCGAAGATCCTGATTTTAGATGAGGCGACGTCAAGCATTGATACCGAGACGGAACTGCTTTTACAGAAGGGATTGAACGAACTTTTGAAGGGACGGACTTCTTTTATCATTGCACACAGACTTTCTACGATCAAAAATGCAGACTGCATCTTATATGTGGATAAAGGCGATATTTTAGAGCGTGGAAATCATGATGAACTGATGGAACAGAAGGGGGAGTATTATAAACTTTATATGTCACAGTATGATTTCTTAAAATGACAGGCAATGCGGTGCCATTTGCCAATCGAAAAACCGGAAAACACCATTTGACACCCGGATCTTATAAATAAAAACTGCCGCCTCACGGTGATATGTCCCCCTTTTTCTGAACTTACAGAGAAAAGGGTACATATATTCACCCGGAGACGGCTGTTTTTATGAAAGTTTATTCAGTTTTATGTTCTTTCCGGTATTCTGCCGGGCTTTTTCCAACGTATTTTTTGAACTTGATATGGAAATAATCGACATTCCGGTAACCGACTTTTTCTGCGATCGCATAAACTTTTAACTCTGAGGAACAGAGAAGCTCCATCGAGTGTTTGATGCGGACATGGTCGACGTATGAGTTGAAGTTTTCACCCATCTTTTTGCGGAAAATCTTTCCGAGATAGGAGCTGTTGTAACCAAACAGCGGTGCAATATTTTCTAATGTGATATTGCTTGCATAGTTGTGGTTGATGTAGTGCAGAATATCATCCAGCACGCTTTCACGGGAAGAGTTACCGATCGAGGACATGATCATCTCAAACTGTTCCGTAAAGTACAGGATGATCTCGTAGAGATAATATTTTTCTTCGATCAGACGGATGATATCCGCATTGCTCGGAAACGGGATATTTGTACCATTGTAAAGCCGGTTTGCCTGTTCCTTGATCTGCAGATAAAGGTCTGTCAGGAAAAGCCGTATGGAATCAATCGAATCTGCAGCATGGTAAAGTTCATTGGTAAGCTGTGTCAAAGTCTCCGCTAACATATTGCGGTTGAATGCCTGAAGATATTCAAACAGGCTGGTAGCGTAACGGTTTAAAAAAGCGTCGTTTAAGATGGATTTTAAACTGTCCGGGTCCGGCAGTTCGGCATAACCGATCGTGTGCTGTTCCTGCTCGCAGAAGAAACGGCGTTCTAACAGCTGTTTCGCCTGAATATAGGAAATATAGACTTCCGACAGGTCTGACACACGCGCACCATATGTAATAAAGAGACTGTCAAGAGGAGAATTCTCCTGTGGACGCCGTTCTCTCCGGTAACGCTCCAGAAAATCATTAAATTTTTGAATGGCAAAAGTGCCTTTCAGTAAAATAACCTCATGATACTGCAGCGTAATGTTATCATAGGAGTTATTATCCTGATTTGTCACGCGCAGAAGATCCGAAAAACGATAGGAGGCATCTGCAGTATTGTGACTGTATTTCTCATAGATCACAACCTGATAGGTGTCTGCTGTCAGATGGAGATCTGTTGTATTTATGTGGGAAAGATCGATATCATTCGTTAAAAGATCGCGGATGATGGTCTCTCTTGCCTTTTCACGGTAATGTTCCCGGGTATTTGCAGTTGCAGCATCCTTGTCTAAGTTTTCTTTGATCGAACGAAGAATCTCCTCAAGTTCATCCTCGTCGATCGGCTTTGTCAGATAATACTGCACTCCGTAACGGATGGCTTCCTGCGCATATTTGAAATCAGAGTAACCGCTTAAGATAATGACTTTTCCGGTAAAACCCTGTGCTCTTGCCTCCCGGATAACGTCAAGCCCTGACATTCCCGGCATGCGGATGTCTAAGAGAACGATATCCGGCTGTAAGGCAAGAATCTGCTGATAGACCGTCTCACCGTTTGCAGCTTCTCCGGCGATCGTATAGCCGAGAGATTCCCAGTCGAACAGACATTTGATACCTTCCCGGATAATGGATTCATCATCTGCAATTAAAACGCGATACATAAAAATAACCTTCCTGTTCCAATGATAAAAGTACTAAACGTAAGTATAAATGCGAACGTTTTGTTTGTCAAATTTATCGAGTGTTTTATGTACAATTTAGAGGGTATTTTTTGCAGGGTGGGTATAGTAAGATGAGACAAAATGAGATAATTACAGGGAGGAAAATCCTCTGCGCCTGCAAGAGGCAAATGCTATAAAAAACATAGCATGCATTTTTCTCCGGAAAACAGGGAGGATTATCATATGAAATTCAGTAATGGATGCTGGCTGCAGAAAGAGCGCTGCGAGTGCTTTTCTCCGGCAGAAGTATATTTTTCAAAAATCGAGAAAGATCAGGTGACGATCTATGCGCCGACAAGCAAGATCACACAGCGCGGCGATACCCTTGGCGGAATCAACCTCACGATCGTGATTTCAGCACCGTATGAGGAAGTGCTTAGGGTTCAGACTTATCATCACATGGGCGTGCAGAAAAAGGCACCGTCATTTGAGATCGCACCTGCGGAGAGCGGACATTTAAAGGCAGAAGATACGGAGGACAAGCTGGTCATTTCAAGCGGTACACTGCGTCTGGAAGTGCAGAAAGAGAACGGAGCACTCACATTTTACCGCGGTGAGGAGAAAATCACTGCAAGCGGATGGAGAGATCTTGCATACATGAAGACCGACTGGAAAGGTTTTGCCTATGATAAAGGACCGGAAGATGCTTATATGAGAGAGCAGTTATCACTTTCCGTTGGCGAGCTGATCTATGGACTTGGCGAGCGTTTTTCTGCGTTTGTAAAAAATGGACAGAGCGTGGATATCTGGAACGAGGACGGCGGTACTTCCACAGAGCAGTCTTATAAAAATATCCCGTTTTATATTTCCAATAAAGGATACGGTGTGTTTGTAAACCATCCGGAGCGCGTGTCCTTTGAAGTTGCAACAGAGATGGTAACCAAGGTTGAATTTTCCGTGCCGGGTGAAAACCTTGACTATTTCCTGATCAACGGGCCGACGATGAAAGAAGTGCTGATGCGCTATACAGATATCACTGGAAAACCGTCACTTCCGGCACCGTGGACATTCGGTCTCTGGCTGTCCACATCCTTTACGACAAATTATGATGAAAAGACAGTCAACAGTTTTGTCGATGGAATGTTTGACCGCAAGATCCCGTTATCCGTATTCCATTTTGACTGCTTCTGGATGAAAGATTTCAACTGGTGTGATTTTACCTGGGATTCAAGAGTATTCCCGGACCCGGAGGGCATGTTAAAACGTCTGAAAGCAAAAGGATTAAAGATCTGTGTCTGGATCAACAGCTATGTGGGACAGGAGTCCTCCATGTTCAAAGAGGGTGTCGAGGGCGGTTACTTCTTAAAACGTCCAAATGGCGATGTATGGCAGTGGGATATGTGGCAGCCGGGACTTGCCATTGTGGACTTTACCAACCCTGCAGCCTGCGAGTGGTACAGCAAAAAGTTAGAGGCACTGCTCGATATGGGTGTTGACTGCTTCAAAACAGATTTTGGTGAGAGAATCCCGACGGATGCGGTATATTACGACGGTTCTGATCCGGTCAAGATGCACAACTACTATACATACCTTTACAATAAGGTGGTATTTAACGTATTAAAGAAGAAAAAAGGTGAAAAAGAGGCTGTTCTTTTTGCACGTTCTGCAACTGCAGGCGGACAGAAGTTCCCGGTTCACTGGGGCGGTGACTGCTGGTCTGATTATGAATCCATGGAGGAGAGCCTTCGCGGAGGCCTGTCACTGACAAGTTCCGGTTTTGGATACTGGAGCCATGATATCGGAGGATTTGAGAGTACATCCACACCGGACGTCTATAAGAGATGGTGTGCTTTCGGACTTCTTTCTTCCCATTCAAGACTGCATGGATCTACTTCTTACCGTGTGCCGTGGGCATATGATGAGGAAGCAGTAGATGTGGTACGTTATTTCGCACAGCTTAAGGCATCCTTAATGCCGTATCTGTACCGCAATGCGATCGAGACATCAAAGACCGGTATCCCGATGATGCGGAGCATGGTGCTTGAATTTACCGAGGACAAGAACTGTGCTTACCTGGCAACCCAGTATATGTTAGGTGATTCCTTACTGGCTGCACCAATCTTCCGTGATGACAGCATCGCAGAGTACTATCTGCCGGAGGGAACCTGGACATCCTTACTGACCGGAGAAGTCAAAGAGGGCGGTAAATGGTATACAGAAAAACATGGTTATTTAAGCATTCCTCTCTATGTCAAAGAGGGCAGCATCGTGGCTATGGGTGCAAGAAATGACAATGCGGTTTATGATTATGCGGACGGAGTGACATTCCGTGCTTATGCATTGAAGGATGGCATTAAAGCGGAGACTGTTGTCTATGGAACAGAAAATGAAAAAGAAGCATCTGCAGACGTTGTAAAGAATGGAACTTCCTATGAAATCACAGTGGAGAGCAAAAAGGCATCCAAAGTGGCATTGATGAATGTCGGTGCTCCAAAGCAGGTAAACGGTGCATCCTATACACAGGATGGAGAAACTGTCATCGTAGAGTTTCACGGGGACGGCAAGGCTGAGGTTGTATTTTAATGCAGGAAACATACATTGAAGAAATTTTAAAAGAGCTGACTTTAGAAGAAAAAATCGGTATGATCCACGGTGCGGGTTTATTCCGCACCGAAGGAGTGGAGCGGCTTTCCATCCCACCGCTCTATATGTCGGATGGACCGATGGGAGTGCGTGCAGAATTTGCGGACAATGAATGGCGGAATGTCGGGACGACGGAAGATTATGTGACTTATCTTCCGTGCAACAGCGCCATTGCATCCACCTGGAATCGTGCGCTGGCAAAGAAAGCCGGAGAAGTGCTGGGCGAGGAGGCAAGAGGCAGGGGCAAAGATGTGATCTTAGCTCCGGGCATCAACATCAAGCGGAGTCCGCTCTGTGGCAGGAATTTTGAATATATGAGCGAAGATCCGGGACTCATCGGAGAACTGGTTGTACCGATGATCGAGGGAATCCAGGAAAACGATGTTGCGGCATGCGTGAAGCATTTTGCGGCAAACTCACAGGAAACCGAAAGACTCTGGGTGGATACAATCATCGATGAGACAGCACTGGAAGAAATTTATTTTCCGGGATTTCAAGCGGCGGTAGAAAAGGGACACACCCTTGCTCTGATGGGAGCCTATAATCTGTTAAACGGTGAGCACTGCTGTATGAGTAAATCCCTGCTCAATGAAAAACTGCGGAAAGACTGGGCATTTGACGGTGTGGTAATCTCCGACTGGGGTGCTGTGCACGATACGAAACTGGCTGCAGAGTCCGGGCTGGATCTTGAGATGGATGTCAAGTATCAGTTCGACGAACAGTACATGGCAGAGCCTCTGTTAAAAGCAGTGAAGGATGGAGAAATCGAAGAATCGCTGGTGGATGAGAAAGTGCGCAATATCCTCCGCATGATGCTGCGTTTAAAAATGATCGGACCGGAGAGAAAACATCGTAAGACAGGCGCATACAATACGGAGGAACACCGCAGGGCAGTGCTCGATGTGGCGCGCGAGTCCATGATTTTACTGAAAAATGAAGATCAGGTATTGCCGCTTCAGGCAGAATCCGGCTGTAAGGTTGCCGTGATCGGCGCAAATGCCGCTGCGATCCATTCGAACGGGGGAGGAAGTGCAGAAATCAAGGCACTGTATGAGATATCACCGCTTATGGGAATCAAAAAGTTACTTGGTGGAAATGTGAAAGTTTCCTACGCACCGGGCTATGTGATTCCGGATAAGAAAGAGGCATCTGAGATCAACTGGCAGGCGGCGAGCACGGAGACTGCAGAGAATACCGAAAAGGAAAGCACTGTAAGTGGAAGAACACTGGATGAAAAACAGCAGGAAGCCTTAGCGGAAGCAGTTGCGCTGGCAAAAGCAAGTGACATTGTTATTTTTGTGGGCGGACTGAACCACGATTTTGATGTGGAGGGACTTGACCGCGTGAACATGAAACTGCCATACGGGCAGGATGAAGTAATCGATGCTCTGCTAAAGGCCGTGCCGGATACGGTGGTCTGCATGTATGCAGGTGCACCGGTTGAGATGCCGTGGGCAGAAAAGGCAAAAGCAATCCTCTGGAGCTACTATGCCGGTATGGAAGGGGGAACAGCCCTGGCAGAGATCTTGTCTGGAAAAGTAAATCCATCCGGAAAGCTGGCAGAAACATTTATCCGTGATGCGTCGCAGTGTCCGGCACATACGATCGGAACATTTGGAAAGAAAGACCGTGTGGAGTACAGGGAAGGTGTGATGGTGACCTGGATTCTCTGAAGGGAAAAGTGCAAGTTATCTGGCTTTTGCAGCTTGTTCGGGCGGACATCTTGTATAAGAATGGAAAAATGAAGTGGCGGCTTAGATTTGCATGGATAAAAAGAGGAAATACAGGAGCCGGAAAGAAACAGAAAAAGGTACAGACGCTGCAGAAACAAGCTGAGAAAGCTGAGATTTCTGGAATAGAAGAAGAGGAGAAAACTGAGATTTCAGAAATAGAAGAAGAGGAGAAATCGAATCATGAGAAGAGTATTACAGAAACAGACAAGATTGAAAAGAATGAACCTGAAAAATTTACAGAAAAATCTGAAGAGAATCTGGCGACGTCGCAGACGATACGCCAAAAGAGTGCGCATGCTCCGGAATCTGAAAAATGGAAAACTGAAAAAGGAATTCCTGAAAAAGAAAAATCCGTGGACAGTGAAAAGAATGGAAGCTTCTATCAGAGGATTCTTTCGTGGATTCAGAAGATAAAATGTACTTTTGGAAAATTGTGTGATAAAATAAACGCATTGTCGGGAAAGAAAGAAAAGTTGGAAGAATTTCTTCGAGATGAGGTGCATAAAGGGGCATATCACAAATGTAAAAAAGAACTTTTCAGGCTTATGAAACATTTAAAGCCCAAAAAGGCAGATGTGAGGATTATTTATGGATTTGATGATCCGTATTATACCGGACAGGCTTTGGCAGTGTTTGGCGTGCTATATCCATTTGTTGGAGGATGTATAAGTGTGACACCTGATTTTGAACATCAGGTGCTGAAAGGTTCAGCATATTTAAAAGGAAAGATTTATCTGTGGCATTTTGTTCAGAGCGGCTGGAAACTGATCTGGAATAGAAATGTGCGTCAGACTTATCG
>ERZ773239.1809-NODE-1809-length-14453-cov-3.569037_pt1 | contig 14453 bp, 12 predicted proteins | sample MGYA00580521_ERZ773239 | MGnify/ENA primary metagenome ERZ773239 (study PRJEB29015, sample SAMEA2737801) | human gut metagenome | biome: human gut; feature: human-associated habitat; material: faeces | place: China | collected 2012 ... | reverse complement strand
ATTCGATGGGCGTGATCGTGCCGAGGATATCGTTTATCGGCGCAAGTCCCGCGTGCTCGAGCGCGTCTCTGTGCTCGCGGAGCACGGACGTCAGACGCGGCATCAGGATATTGACCTCATACGGCAAAAAGGTATCAATCGTGAGGTTGGCCTGTCCGCGGTAGGGCGAAATATACAGCCGCTCGCCTCGGCGGACCGAGTTCCACTGCCGCAGCGTCGCCTCGACCACCGGCGAGCTGCGGAACAGGCTGTCGCGCATAGCGCGGCGCAGAAAGCGCAGCATGTACGGCTCCAGGCGCGGCCCCTTCGGCGGAACGAGGGCGCTCGCGACCGAGAGATAGATGCTCGTCGCGCGGTTTGCAAGGTCTCCCATGATGACCGGGTTGAACGAGTGGATGCCCTCGATCATGATGACCTCATTCTGTCCGAGCTTTACCGTGCGGTCATGCGGGATAGAGGTGCGCGTTTCGAAGTCAAAGCGCGGCACCGAGACCTCTTCCCCGGCGGCGAGCCGCGCAAGGTCGTCCGACAGCCGCGCAAGATCCATGCACTCCGGGCTTTCGAGATCGGGGACCCCGTTCTCGTCATCCATCGGCTGCTCGTAGTCGGCCGCCGTGCGGTAATAGTCATCCATCGAGAGCATGTTCGCGTGCACGCCGGCCAGCTCGACGATGCGTGCGATCCGGTCGTTCGTCGTGGTCTTGCCCGAGGACGAAGGGCCGTTGATGAGCACGATCGGACAGTGCTCGCGGTTGCGCACGATCTCGTCCGCCGCCATGTGGATCTGGCGGTGATAGTGCTCCTCGCAGTCGCGGATGAAGCCTGCCGCATCGGTTCTGGCGCGGCGGTTGATATATTTGACCGTGTATTCAGACATAACACGCCCTCCTTACACTGAAATCGTTATTTTTTCGGAAACAGCAGCTTTCGCTTGCCGTTTGCGAGCCGGTCGGCTGCGCGGATGTATTCGAGCGGGTACTTTGGGTTGTTCGCACGCTCGATACAGCCGGTATCGCGGTCGACGCGCTTGGAAACGCCGCCTGCGCCGAGCGACAGGATGGTCTGCAGCTCCTCCATCATGGTCACATTGTAAAAGCATTCGGTGCCCGGTCTGCACCAGCCGCCGTTCTCGTAGCCGCCTGCCATGAATTTCTGGCGGTAGAGATAGTACGGTTTCAGTCCCATCTCCTCGGCATACTGCGCGGTCAGGTCAATCATCTCCTGTGTATTGACAATCTTCAGATTTCCGTAGCGCTCCTTATAGATATTCAGGCGCGCCGCGCGCTTGATCGCCAGCGAATGCACCGTCACGCTGTCCGGTCTGAGTGCCTTGATCTCCTCCATTGTCTGGCGGACATCGTCGATCGTCTCCTCCGGCAGACCCACGATCAGATCCATATTGATATTGTCAAACCCCAACTCCCGCGCCAGCAGGAATTTTTCCTTCACATCCTCCACCGTATGACGGCGTCCGATGAGGTCAAGCGTCGCCTGCTTCATCGTCTGCGGATTGATGGAAATACGGGAAATGCCGTGATTCCGGAGCACCTGCAGCTTTTCGCGCGTGATGCTGTCCGGACGTCCCGACTCAACGGTAAATTCAACTGCCTGTTCCACCGGGAATAATTCTTCCACCTTTGTCAGGATCTCATCCAGATCCTGCGGATTTAACGAGGTCGGTGTGCCGCCTCCAAAATAGATGGTCGAAAGCGGGCGATCCTTCATCTGCTCCGCCACATATTCCATTTCCTTAAAAAGCGCCTCTTTGTAGAGGTCCATCCGTTTTTCCCATTTCACAATCGGAAACGACGTAAACGAACAGTACAGGCAGGTTGTCGGACAGAACGGGATTCCCACATACAGGCTGTACCCATTCTCATAATCGATCGTGGACAGCAGGCGTCTCTCGCGCTCCGCCACGTCGATGCTCAGATCGATCTTTTCCTTGCTGGTGAAATACGTCTCGCGCATATAGGTCTCGATCTGCTCGTCCGTCCAGCCATCATACAGCTTCGTGAGCGCAATCTTCGTCGGACGGATGCCGGTAAGCGTCCCCCACGGAAGCTCTCTGCCGGTCTGGGCACTCAAAAGACGGTATAACGTCTGTTTGATCTCATTTTTCGTCTCAAAACGGTTGGAAAAATCCGGATAAATCAAAGCAAAGTGAACAGCTTCTTTCTTCACCGGCGTCACATCCAGTGAAAACGAGTTTCCGTCCCGGACTCCCCGTACAATCAGCTCCACCTCCCCGGCTTCCTCTTCCTTGTGCGTAAATGTCTCGCCCGGATAAAATGCCATCAGGAGCTCACGGATATCCTGTTCAAAGGACGCGTCATTTAACAAAATCGCTATCATGCTTCGCGCCCCCTGTATCCCGCCAGCGGATTGTACTGTTTTTCGTCGGCGATCGTCGTATATCCCATGTGTCCCGGATATACATTCGTATCATCCGGCAGGTTCAGAAGGATATCTGCCACCGAATGAATCATCTGACGTCCGCTTCCAGTCGGGAAATCGATGCGTCCGTAAGAACCTTCAAATAAGGTATCTCCCGAAAACAGCACCTTCTCTGATTTTACATAATAACAACAGGAACCTTCTGTATGTCCCGGTGTATGAAGCATCTGGAACGTGTAGCCCGCTGCCTCGAACGTCTCTCCATCCTTCAAAAGCATATCCGCTTTCAGATGCAGACCGCCGCCCTGAAACTGGACGGACAGGTTCTTATCCGGATCCGCCAAGACCGCCTGCTCCTGCTCACAGGCATAGACCGGCACGCCCAGATCCCGTCTCAGCTCTTCCATCGCCGTCACATGGTCAAAATGTCCATGAGTCAGCAGAATCGCCTTTGCCTTCGCTCCGGTCTGCGCCAGTGCATCCTCGATCCGCGCCGCCTCATCGCCCGGATCGACAATCACAGCTTCTTTCGTCTCCGGATGCACCGCAATATAACAGTTCGTCTGGACCATTCCCACGATCAGCCGTTTTATCTCCATCTTTTCCTCCTAATAATATGTGAAACTTTCACAGGGTGTAAGTACCTGTGAAATATAGAGAGAACCGCTTATCCGGCAGTTCTCTCTATATCTAATACTCCTTCAATCTGTCTGAGTTTATCAGATAATTTATTTAATTCCTCAATTCCGTGGATATCGAACGTCATGACGATCGTCGCCTTGCCCTGCTTGCTTGTCCGCACATTCATCGAGGTAATGTCGATCTGGCGCTCGGTAAATACCTTGGAAATATCCACAAACATGCCGATGCGGTTGTTCGCATAGATCTTGATTTCGGTGGAGTATTTTTCCGTGCCCGTCTGTGCTTCCGGCTGCTGCCACTCGGCTTCAATCAAGCGCTCACGCTCTTCCTGCGGCAGATTCATCACATTGATGCAGTCCGTCCGGTGGATCGAGATACCGCGTCCCCTTGTGACAAATCCGACGATCTCATCGCCCGGAACCGGGCTGCAGCACTTCGAAAAACGAACCGCCAGATCGTGGATTCCCTTGACAACGATACCGCTCTTCGACTTCCCGGCTGCGATCACCGGAACCTTGTTTCCATCCGACGCCATGTTATCGAGGATCGTCGTATCGGTTACTTCCTTCTTTAACTTCTTGTTGCGCTCATCCAGCATCTTGTTGATGACCTGTCCCTCTTTGAGGGCGCCATGTCCGATCGATGCCAGAACGGAATCCCAGTCACGGTACGCATAGCGCTTCATGACCTTTTCCATATATTCCGGTTTATTTAACTCTGAATAATTGATGTCCTTCGCCTTACAATATTTATCCAGAAGCGCACGGCCGCGCAGAATATTGTCCTCTTTCAGCTCGCTCTTGAACCACTGGTTGATCTTATTCTTCGCCTGTGTGCTCTTAACCAGTTTCAGCCAGTCGCGGCTCGGTCCCTTGGAATTCTGGGAGGTAATAATCTCGACACGGTCACCATTTTTAATGACATAATCGATGTTGACCAGTTTTCCGTTGACACGGGCACCAACCATCTTGTTGCCGACCGCACTGTGGATCGAATACGCAAAATCGATCGGGGTGGAACCGCTCGGCAGGTTCTTGACATCGCCCGTCGGGGTAAAGCAGTATACATCATCCGTAAAGAGATCCAGATCACTCTTTAAGAGACTTAAGAACTCTTTATTATCGGACATATCCCGCTGCCATTCCAGGATCTCACGCAGCCAGGAAAGCTTTGCCTCGGCGCTGTCAATCGCCGCCTTGCTGCTGCCGCTCTCCTTATATTTCCAGTGTGCCGCGATACCATACTCAGCGGTACGGTGCATCTCATAAGTACGGATCTGAATCTCAAACGGCTGTCCCATTGAACCGATCAGTGTCGTATGAAGCGACTGATAATTGTTCGGCTTCGGCATCGAAATATAATCCTTAAAATGACCCGGGATCGGCTTGTAGATCTCATGGATCACACCGAGTGCCGTATAGCAGTCACGTTCTGTCTCAACGATAATACGCACGGCAAACAGGTCATAGATCTGATCCAGCCTCTTGTTCTGTGTGACCATCTTCTTATAAACACTGAAATAATGTTTGGCACGTCCATCGATCGTTGCCTTGATACCCGCCTCCTCAATATGATGGCTGACCTCGTTAACGATCTTGCGAATCAGGATATCGCGCTGTTCCTTGCCATTGGCAATGCTTGATACAAGCTGGTTATACATCTCCGGCTCAAGATACTTAAACGCCAGGTCGTCTAACTCTACCTTTACTTTGGAAATTCCGAGACGGTCTGCGATCGGTGCATAAATATCAAGAGTCTCTCTGGACTTTTCCTTTTGTTTCTTCGGCGTCTGGTACTGCATCGTACGCATATTATGAAGACGGTCTGCCAGCTTGATCAGGATAACGCGGATATCCTTTGCCATGGCAAGAAACATCTTACGCAGATTCTCCGCCTGTACCTCGACCTTGTCCGCCACATAATCGAGCTGTGTCAGCTTTGTAACACCGTCCACCAGAAGTGCTACCTCATCTCCAAACTCAGCCGCCAGCTCCTCGCTGGTCATGACGGTATCCTCCACCACATCATGAAGCATACCTGCCACGATCGTTTCCTTATCTAACTCCAACTCTGCCAGGATAATGCAGACACACACCGGATGAATGATATACGGCTCTCCTGACTTACGAAGCTGCCCGTCATGTGCTTTATAGGCGATCCGGTACGCCTTCTCGATCATGGAAATATCATCGGAGGGATGATACTTTCTGATCATCTTGATCAGCTTTTCATACAATACCTGTGGCTCTGTAAAATCCTCCGGTATTGTGCTTGTGGCAAGTTCTCCATTATCAATTTTAATTTCAGGTCCGTTTTTATCCATATTAGGTCACTCCATTCTGCATCTGAATCTATCGGTTTTCCTCGTATCCTTTATCATGATTTATCAGGGGACAGTATACGTCCACGCCGATTTCGCCTGCCCCACAATGGTATCAATATCCCACCTCTTCTCACTTCTGGTAATACTGTTCGGATCATTTATCATCAGCTTTCCGTCATCGGTCAGCCCCGTCAGTACAATAAAATGACCGGTCGTTGTGAAATCACCCGGTTTCATGCTGCAGATCACCGGCTGTCCCTTTTTCAGGACAGATCTTAACGAATCTGCCCCCACCGATACAGATTCTGACTTCAGCCCCAGCTTTCTGGCTCCGGTGGACATTAACGACCATGCCGTTCCGGAAGCAACCGTACAGTAATTATTCTCCACACTAAACTCTGCCACCGCATCCGGTGATTTGGAGGTATCCTTTAACAGACCTGCCACTACCATGGAAAGACAGGTGGGACCACAGCCGTTGATACCGATATTATCATTTCCATAGGTAAGATATCCCCATCGCTCATCCCACTGCTGAAAGCGCGGGATCCCATTCTCGGCAGAATCCAGTTCCTCCTTCGTCACACTTCCCGATGGCTTGATGTCTGACTTGTGCTTTGGATAATTCTCTACAAACTCCAGTGCATCCGGATTGTTCGATGCAAGCTTTAACATGCTTTCGCTGTACTCATAGAGGTTGAGCAGGATATTTTCCACCTGCGGGTATTCTGATCTCATCTCCTCAAGCTTGGCAGCGTACTTCTCAAAGCCCTCCGGGATCGAATATTCCGGTGCTGCCTCCGTCGGCTTGATGGTCGCCTCTACCTGCTTGTTCTTCTGACTTGAGCCGCCCTGTACAGTCCTTACACCAAGCCGGATGAGCCCAACCAAAAGAAGCAGGATCAACACTCCTGCCACACCAACTATGGTTCTGGCGATCATTACCTTTCTGCGGCGTTCTCTGCGGCGTTTCAGCCGATGAAGATAACGCCTGTATTCTCTTTCTTCCTCTTCGGTTCTTTCCCTGCTCATCGCTTGTCCCCCTCTCCTTTACAGCTCACAGTCTATATCCATCAGCCGTCTCATCAGGGTCTCAAATTCCTGCTCATCAATTTTGTCATCCTCCAGCCGGTCCGTGATAAGCTCTTCAAGCTCATCCCAGGAATACTGGCTTTCCCCTGCTTCCAGACGATCAAGTTCTTTGTCCCAATTCTGGTACTCTGACATATACATCCTCCGTTCTTTTTCATCAATATACTCATGTAACATAATATAATAATTCGCTCTTTCCTGTCAATCTCCGGTTGCCAGCAGTTCCTCCACCAGCTGCATAGTTCTCTGTGTCGAGTGACCATCAAGTGCATCTAAAAACAGTCTCTGAAACTGCGTCTTTGTCATTGCCGGGGATGTCTCTTCTGTCGGATCATCAAGAAGCCCCGCCGCAGCTTTTATAAGTGCCTCCATATCCGAAATGATCTTTCCCGGCGCAAATGCCGCAAATTCAAAATAGAGATCTCTTTTCTCCAGATATTCCTGCAGATCAAACGTATAAAATAAAATAGGAATATTCAAAAGCACCGCCTCAAAAATAACCGAGCTGTAATCCGTGATCAGCACCGATGTGATAAAGAGCAGATCATTGATATTCTCTTCTCTCGAAAGATCAAGCACCCTGTCCTGATATTCCTCCGGGATCTCACAGCAGTCTCTGACAAACGGATGATTCTTGAGGATCAGCACACTTTCCTGCGGAAGCTCTCTCATCAGTTTCTCCACAGAAAACTTCTCCCACGGATAATAGGCTGTCTTATTACCGCTTCCCCGGAAGGTCGGTGCAAATAAAATGACCTTCTTATCCCGGCAGACCGGATAGCGTGTATAAAGTGCCTCCCGGATCTGTTCCCGATATGCTGTATCGAAAAAGACATCCGTCCGCGGAACTCCGACCGGCCGCACACAGCGCTCATCGATACCAAAGGCCTCGCTGTAAAAAGGAACAACACCTCTGCTGCTCGCAAGCGCTGCCGTATAGCTGCGGTGATTCCTTGACGACTGCGTCAGGTGATCCACAACGCCAAGCTCTGATAAACCAAACAGCTTAAATGCTCCACAAGCATGCCACATCTGCAGGATCTGTGTCTCCGGACGCATAGTCAGTGCATGAAGCTGTGGCACAAAGTCCTCCAGAATAATGAGCTTTGCCTCCGCCACCATTTCGGCACATTCCCGTATCTGCTTTCTGCTCAGCTTATGAACCGGCGTCTCTGTTAAAAATTCCCGGTAGGAAAGTCCCTTTTCCTGCACACAGGCACGAATGCGGTCCAAATTACCACCATTTTCCACACGCCGCTCCGACAAAAACAAAATCCCCTTTGTCTGCGGCACTTTGCGACAGGCATGTTCATAGCATTTTTTAAAATAACCGGTCTTATACTCCCTCACACTATAGCCGTAACCGGTCAGGTCATGAACCAGACCATGTGCATGATAGATCACGGCACTCTTCCCGTGGCGGCCGGCTGCTGCCTCATGCAGCGGATGAAGTCCTTTCACCGCCAGCACACCATCCAAAAGCCAGACCGGAAGAAGCAGTGTGCAGATTCCGTAAAGCACCACCGAACCCGCTTTCTGAAGAATATTCTTCGAATGCTGCTGCCGGATAAACAGTTCTCCCGGCAGATCAAACGATGCCGGCTCATAGCTCCATAAGGACTCCGGTTCACAAAACGCCAAAGAAAGCTTCACCCGTTCTGAAGGCTCCGGAAACTTTTCAAAAAAAACATACGAAAGATCCACCGAAACTTTGGAAAGATACTGTCTTTCCTGACCATTTTCCTGCTGATTCCCGGCTACAACCGGAAAATACCGTCTGCCACAGCCCGCATCAAATACAAGCGATCCCCGAAGCTTCGGTTCCGTATGCGACCGGCTTGTCCGGCATTCAATCTCGATTTCTAATATCTTATTCTCTTTATCTACATGATGTTTTGTGATCTGCACATTCATTGCTATGATTTCCTCCACGTCAGACTATATTTATATAGTGTATCACAAATGGCTGGTATTTCATATTACTTTTGAAATACCAGCCATCAAAAACAGTAGGATTATTTTATTTCTTTGTCAGTTTCGTCACATAGCTGACAGGCAGGGCGCATACTCTGTCTACACGCTGCTCTGCACTGTAGAAGGATACTGATTCAAACACAATATAGATACGGTTTCCACTGATCGTGATCTCCTCGTTCATGGTCGGAACAGCAACGGTGCTGCGAACCTTTCCAAGAGAGATAATACCCTTGGATGCCTTTTTCAGATTTGGCTTATACACGTCCAGCTGATGCATGTAACCACGCTTCTTCGGATCTGTCTGACAGGATCTGGAAACGATCAGTCTGCCATTGGAAGAAAATGCGATTCCCTGTACACGCGTCGGCATGGAAATAGTCTTAAGCGGTGTCAGTTCCGGCTTTGATCCCTTCTTGGAAATCTTATAGCTTACCAGATATCCCGGCTTTAGCTCATCATAGGATGCAACCCAGAGAAGTTTTTTGTAATAAGTTACCGTAGCTGCCTGCTGTGGCAGTGTGATCTCTACGCCATAGGAGGAAAGTTCCAAATAAGGTGCTTCCTCATCCAGGGCTTTCTTGATCGTCTTAAAAGGGATACTACGCAGTGTTTTTGCCTGCGTGATCCAGAGATTCTTGCCATCAAATGCAATACCGCCGGCATGCGATTTATTTGGTAGAATGATGGTAGTAACAAGCTCCTTGTCATCCTTTGTCAAAACGTAAACAACGGAGTTTTCCTCCCCCCGTCCGTCATACGCCGTCACGAAGAAATAAGACTTCGCTAACGTGATTCCCTGTGGAACCATTGTTCCACAGCCAAATTCTGCCACATTTGTATTGAGCATACCCGGAATTGCAAAGCTCTTTGCATAGTCAAGCTTTTTGCTGAAGTCTTTGTTCTTTTTGCAGGCCACAGACTTCTTAAATAATGATTTACTCTTGTAAAGCTTTGGCTGGGTGCTTGTCGCACTGACCTCCATCGGGATTCCGGTCTTTTCTATGGACGCCTTGCTCTCATAGACCATTCCGTTATAAACGTTGTTACGATATGCTGTTACATAATATTTATAAATCTGATTGTTCTCCAGATTTGTATGGATAAACTTCTTATTGGACTTTCCTTCCAGCGTTGTCAACAGCACATACTGGTCATTCTGGTTGATGTATACATGATAACCGTTTGCGCCCGTTACAGCTGGCCAGGTCAGTCGTACTCGCTGATTACCACCTTTGATCGTAACCGTCGGCGCTGCAGGCAGAGAACAGGTAAATACTGCCGGTGACTCCTCACCGACATTTGCTTCCGTTCCTGCATATGCCACGATCTTATACTGATATGTCTTACCGGCACTCAGCGTGGTATCCTTATATTCACCGGTTGATGCAACACCGATCTTTTTGAAGTTTCCACCGGTTCCGGCACGATAAATGATATATCCTGTCGCAGACGGAATATCTGTCCAGCGAAGCACAACGCTTGTCGTTGTATTGTCGGAAATCGTAAAGTTCTCAACCTTCTCCGGCTTCGTAAATACCTGTGATGATACAACAAAATCGCTTCGACATGCGGTCTGATCGTTGACTGCGTAAAATGCAAAATAATACTCTTCACCGGCAGCAAGGCCTGCAACCTGAATACTCGTTCCGGTTGTCACCGTATAGAAATCGTATTTTTCCTGAACTGTATCGTACTTATAAACATAGTAACTTGTTGCATTCGGCACAGCCGACCACTGATACGCAATGGAATACTTGGTGATCTCTACGGCTGTCACTGCAGACATCACGATATTCGGATCAACTGTCACTGCCGCTCCGGATACAACGATTGTCGAGGTATCCTGCGGTCCTGTAGCCGCCTTTGCCTTCTCCGTCTGCCAGATTGCCGCAGACGATGTGATCTGCAGCATAAATAAAAGAACTGCCAGACCAAACGCCAATGTCTTGTAGTTTCTGATTTTCTTCATTTCATCCTCATTTCTGTACTGTATATTTTCCCCCTGGCAAGACCGCCACAGTACAGGCAGTCTCTAAAACTTTCAGCCTAATATATCCAGAATACGCCCACAGGCGTCTCCTTTCATATTATCGTATTGAAATTTGACAAAATTTTGTCGTTTTGGTAAATTATCACAATTATTTTGCAAAAGCTCATACAATTCTGTCTGTGTATGCGCGATCTGCCCCGGCATCATGTTCTCATAATCAAAATAAAAGCCTCGGTCATATTCTGCAAGATCATACGCAAATAACAGGATCGGCTTGTCTAACAATGCATATTCCACCACCGAAGAGGAATAATCTGTGATAAACAGATCGGATACCAGATACAGATCTGTAATATCATTATAGTCTGTCATGTTATAGCAATATTTATTCTGTGGCAGATTTTCGACCGGAAATTTCGGATGCATGCGGATCAGTATGACCCATTCATCTCCAAGGATCTGATGGATCCGCTCTGCATCAAACCGATCCATGATCTGCCGGTTCTCCTCATCTGTTCTGCGAAATGTCGGCGCATAAAGTAAAATCTTCTTACTCGCAAGCTCCGGATATTTCTGATAAAAGCTGCTCTTCCTCTGACAGATCCTCTCCTCATCAAAATAAATATCTGTCACCGGAATCCCGGTCGGATAAATCCTCTCCGGCGGCACGGCAAACGCTTCCTCATAAAACGGCTTTACAGCCTGTGAGGTCACAAACAGATGTGTGATCTTCCGATTGGCACTTCTCACAACCTCTGCCACCTTCGGATCTGTCTCCGTAGAAAGTCCGAACCGCTTAAATGCTCCGGCTCCATGCCAGAGCTGCACAAACTGTGTATCACGCTTTGTCGTTCTCATATAACATAACGGAAGAAAATTATCATTCAGAAAAACCTTTCCCGCCCGCGCCATATGACAGGGATACACCACGAAAAACAAAAACGCATCATGAATACATCCCCACAACGATTTGCGCATTCCACTGTCCGGATTACGGAACAGATCTCTCTTGGCAAACGCTTCGCAGACATCGCCTGCTTTCCCTGAATATGCATTTTGTATTTCCTTTAAATTGCCATTGATTCCATGATTGTGACCATTCCACAGAATGATCCTGTGCGGATCCGGTTCGCAAAAAATGCTGCATATATTATAAACCCATGCAAATATCAAATAACCTATTGTTTTCATATCAGTCTTCTTTTCTTTCTAAAGGCAGGCAGCTTGCTCGTTCCACCCAAAAACCGCCTGACACAAACATTCTTTTTCATTATACCAAATAACCTTACAAATACAAGTCACCGATTTTTCTTTGAAACATAAATTATCTGTAGCAGAAAATAAACTTCCGGAGGGTATCCCATGCAGCGAGTCGCATCACTTATTCATCTTCCTGCCGCACGCAGTCTGAATCTGACCGGTAAAGGAATCGGTATTGCCGTATTTGATACCGGAATCGGCAGGCATCCGGATCTGACACTGCAAGACAGCCGTCTAAAAGCCTTTGTGGATACCGTAAACCATCGTCCGGACTTTTATGATGACAACGGACATGGCACGCATATTACAGGAATCATCGCCGGAAACGGCAACGCCAGCCGGAAACGCTACGAGGGCATCGCTCCGGACAGCCATTTTGTCATGATCAAGATTCTCAACCAGAAGGGGGAGGGCAACATCGAAGATGTTCTTTCCGGAATCCGCTGGCTGCTCGCTCATTACAGACAATATAATATCCGGATCGTCAATATCTCTGTCGGAAGCAGCCGGGGCAGACATTTTGATGAAAATTCCCCTCTCGTCCGCGGCGTGGAAGCCCTCTGGGAGGAGGGGCTTGTCGTCCTGACTGCCGCCGGCAACCACGGTCCCTCTCCGCACAGCATCGGTGCTCCCGGCAACAGCCGCAAGATCATCACTGTCGGCGCCTCCGACGTAATGCAGACCGGCAACGGCAGAGATTATTCCGGGCGCGGTCCGACCGAAAGCTGTATCAAAAAGCCGGATATCGTTGCACCCGGTTCTAACATTATCAGCTGCCAGCCGATGCAGACCTACTCTGCCCGCCTCTACGGCAGTTCCTATGACAGCATGTCCACAGGCAGGCTCTATCAGAGCCGCAGCGGTACCTCCATGTCAACGCCGGTTGTCAGCGGATGCATTGCTCTTCTTCTGCAGCAACGTCCATATCTTTCCAACCGTGAGGTCAAATTCCAGCTCAAAAAAACAGCAGTCGATCTCGGTTATGATCATTCCCGCCAGGGCTGGGGGCTGATCCGGCTCGACCGCCTGCTGTATCTGTAAGCTGCTGTTTTAATTTATCCACTTTATTTTCGTAGAAAACGGTCAACCGTGTCGACAAATTCTCCCATTTGATTTTTGGAAAGCTGCGCATCAGCTCCCAGCGCATCTCCCTTCCTTCTCATGTCATCATTGATCAGCGAGGAGAAAATGATGATCGGAATCTCCTTTAACTCCGGATCCTCCTTCATCAGCTTCACCAGCCTGTGCCCATCCATCTGCGGCATCTCAATGTCTGTCACAACACACTGCACATGCTGCCGTAAGGTACCTTCCTTCTTATACTGCTGCAATAGGTTCCACATCTCCAAACCATTATTTAACGGAATCACATTGACATATCCTGCCTTCGTCAGCGTATCATAGATCAGCATGCTGAGCAGCCCGGAATCCTCTGCAAAAAGGATCGGAGCATGATTGGTCTCTCTGTTTTCCAGATTACCGGCTCCATGCATCGTCATTCCGATATCCGGTGCGATCTCTGCAACGATTGCCTCAAAATCCAGGATCAGCACAAGCTTTCCATCCAGATTCACAATACCGGTGATCATACTCTTCGACGAATTGCAGATCATACTGTCCGGCTGGATGATCTGTCCCCAGTTCACACGATGGATTCCCACCACACCATGCACATGAAAGCCGGTACTTACCATATTAAAATTGGTGATCAGAAACATATCCTGCGTTGGCTCATCCATCTGTTCCTTCATACCAAGTGCTCTTGCCAGATTCACCACTGTGATCGTCTCTCCACGGGTACTGAATGCTCCCTCCACGTTCGGATGACTGTTCGGGATCGGTGTCAGCTCCTGACAAGTAATGATCTCCCGGATCTTTGCCACATTGATTCCATAATAATTTCCGCCCACCATAAATTCCAGGATCTCAAGCTCATTTGTTCCGCTCTCTAATAAAATATTTGTATCCATTATCTTCCTCCATTATAGATTCCGTTCTATATATCTTTCCTTCCATTTTACAATAGCAACATTTCTTTTTCAAGACACTTTTGACTTCTCACCCGATATCGGATACAATAGAGCAGAATTTGCACCATAGCAGATATCTTATTTTGATAAAATACCACAGGAGGATTTTCCTATGAATAATATTATCTTGATCGGCATGCCGGGCTGCGGCAAAAGCACGATCGGCGTTGTCCTTGCTAAAAATCTTGGTTTTCGCTTTATTGACAGCGATCTGCTGATCCAGGAGCAGGAGCACCGTCTCCTTCATGAAATCATTGAACAGGACGGACTTGACGGCTTTAACCGGATTGAAAATCAGGTCAATGCTTCAATTGATACCGACTCATCCGTTATTGCAACCGGCGGAAGTGTTGTTTACGGTCATGAAGCAATGGCACATTTAAAGGAGATCGGAACCGTTCTCTACCTGAAACTTCCGGAGACGGAGCTTCAGAAACGTCTCGGCGACTTAAACCAGCGCGGTGTTGCGATCAAGGAGGGACAGAGTCTTCATTCTCTTTATCAGGAACGAATTCCTCTCTACGAAAAATATGCCGACATCACGATCGACTGTTCCGGCAGAGAGATCCGCGACTGTGTTTCCGAGATCAACAGGTTGCTTAGAAGCACCACGGACATTCTATAATATCTGCCATAAAATATCAATTTGCTTTGATCGTTACAATTATTTGAAACAAACACCTGCGTTAATCGAGTAGGAGGCGGTGACTAACCGCCGTCCTCTCACACCACCGTGCGTACC
>ERZ773239.1801-NODE-1801-length-14494-cov-60.109634_pt1 | contig 14494 bp, 8 predicted proteins | sample MGYA00580521_ERZ773239 | MGnify/ENA primary metagenome ERZ773239 (study PRJEB29015, sample SAMEA2737801) | human gut metagenome | biome: human gut; feature: human-associated habitat; material: faeces | place: China | collected 2012 ... | reverse complement strand
CTGTCCCTTGGGGTAAAACCGCAGAGCAATTTTGAAAATGCCTATCTGTTTGCGGCAGGAACTGCCAAAGGATGTGGAAGCATAGACACCAGTGGTCTGGTGATCACGCAGCAGAAACAGGGGGGAAACATAACAAACAACACGTCCTATGATTTCCCTTATCTTGTCTGCGTGTCGGATGATACGGTCATGGTATTTTCGGATGTAAAAGCAGGTGAAACCATAACGATAGACGGGAAAAGTAAAAAACCACTGCTGTCCCAGCAGATTTCTTATTTTGATGATGTCTACAGCGTGTTATCGCAAGACAACATGAATGGAAATACATATTCGTATAAGCATAAGGATATGGCAGCCGCACTGTATCTGGGACTGTGCCAGATCCGGCGGCAGAACGATGTGTCGGGTACTGTTGTAGTGGAAGGAGTAACCGCAGACTACGGAAAAACCATAGAGAGCAGGTGCTCGGAAATTTCGTTTGGCTGTCTGTATACGATTGCCGGTCAGGAGGTGTCCAATGCTTCAAATTAGTCATTTGTATAAAAACTACGGAAAATTTCAGGCGGTCAGGGATCTGAACCTGCATGTGCCCAAAGGGGATCTGTTTGGCTTTGTGGGACCAAACGGAGCCGGAAAGACAACAACAATCCGGATGGTATGCGGACTTATGCCGCCGACAGAAGGAACCATTACGATCCATGGCGTGGATGCCCTGCTGCATCCGAAGGAAATCAAAAAGCAGATTGGTTATGTGCCGGATTTCTTTGGTGTGTATGACAATTTAAAAGTCAGCGAATATATGGATTTTTACGGTTCCATGTACCGTATGACTTCCAGGGAGATCACTGCGGTATCCAATGATCTGCTCGAACTGGTCAATCTGTCCGACAAAAAAGAGGTTTATGTGGATACGCTTTCCCGCGGAATGAAGCAGCGGCTGTGTGTGGCACGTGCACTCATCCACAATCCTTCCCTTCTGGTACTGGATGAACCGAATTCCGGTCTGGACCCGCGTGCGCGTGTGGAGATGAAAGAACTATTGCAGAATCTGCGCAGCATGGGAAAAACCATTGTGATCAGTTCCCATATTTTGTCGGAGCTCGCAGAGATGTGCAACAGCATCGGCATTATGGATCACGGAAAACTCGTAGAAGCAGGAAACATTGAGGATGTCATGGAACATGTTTTCGGTGGAAACCGGATCGTGGTTTCGGTTCACGGGGAGATGGAGCCGGCAGTGCGCATGCTTAAGGAACACCCCCAGATCCGTGTGGAATCGGTGGGAGAAAAGGAAATCCATATCTCGCATGCCATGAAAGAGGAAGAAATCGCGCAGTTGATCGCACAGATGATACAGAATGGAATTATCGTGACAGGATTTTATAAAGAAGAGGGAAATCTCGAATCCCTGTTTATGCAGCTGACAGGAGGGCAGGAAGATGAGAATTAATCCAATGGTAAAAAAAGATATTAAAGTACAGGCGCGCAGTATGCGGATCTGTTGGGAAATATTTGCTTATGAGGCGATTATGGCAGTTGTATTTTTCTTTGCCATGTTTTTGTTTTCCCAGCAGATGACCTATTCGTCTGCAAACATATACAGCAGCATTGTCTGGCTGTATCCGGCACTTGCGGTCACGCAGATTTTTATTCTGGGAGTGGTAGTCCCGGTGCGCACGGCTTCTGCAATTTCGGGTGAGAAAGAGCGGCAGACCTTTGATATTATGATGACAACCAGCATGACCGGATTTTCCATTATTATGGGAAAGGTGCTCACCGCGATGATCCAGAGCATGTTTTATGTGGTGGCAGGACTTCCGATCGTAGCACTGGCATTTGTCATCGGCGGACTCTCATGGGGCAATCTGTTCTGGTTTCTGGCGGTATCATTACTGGTTTCGTTCGTTTCTGCAAGTATTGGAATTTTGTGTTCTTCCATCTGTAAAAAAACGATCAGTGCCATAATTTTATCGTATGGTATCTATGTCCTGCTGTTTATCGGAAGTTTTCTTCCCTATCTGGTCACCTCGGTTGTCCGCATGTCAGGTGGTGTACCGGAAAAATCCTGCTGGGTGCTTCTGGTCAATCCGGGCATGTATCTGCTTGAATTTTTTACCTGGAGTATGACCGGAACATCCGTGGCGGAAGAACTGATCACAAATTACGGGAAAACACTTTCTGTTTCGGGTGCTGCCGTACATTATGGATGGATGGCCGTTTCCACGCTTTTATTTGTGGCACTGGCATTTGTCTTTCTTCTGATTGCGATGCGGCGGATCAATCCGATGGCAGGATATGGAAGAAAACATGCAGGGGGAAAGCAGCATGGATGAAAAAGCATTTCTGTTGCAGGAAATCCGTTACAGCAAAAGAAAACAGAACGTAAAAAAGTTCCTGCGCTATGAAAGCACAGGAATTGCCGCAGGTGGAACCATCGCCATGGTGCTGGAAGGATGTGCGGTGTTTGTCCCTTTTTATACGGTGCATGTGTGGGCTGTTTTGGCAGTTTTATGTGGTGCGGCAGCTGGAGGCATTTATACGGTAATGAAGAGATGTACCATGGTACAGGCAGCACAGCAGATCGACCGTTTCGGGTTTCAGGAACGGATCGTGACGGCATATGGGCGTATCGGAAAAGAGGGCAGTATCGACCGGATGCAGCGCAGCGATGCCGTGCATATGTTACAGGAAGACCATGCATGGAAAAAGGCGCGTGTTTGTCCGGACCGAAGGAAACTTGTGGCACTTTTTCTTTCCCTTGGGCTGGCTCTTGTTCTTTCGTTTGTGCCGTCCCCCGCGCATAAACAGGTGAAACAGCGGCATGCCATCCGGCAGGAAGCCCGGGAAAAGGAAAAAGAAATCCAAAAAGTGATGGATGCCTTAAAACAGACCGACACCTCTTCCATGACAAAAGAACAAAAGAAAGCCCTGCAGGAACTGATACAGTCACTGGCCTTATCGCAAAAAGAAATGCAGCAGGCAGATACGAAGCAGGCACTGGCATCTGCCGGGCAGAAACTTTCTTACAAGTATGGACAGGCGGCACAGATTTCCGGGACGGATGCCCTTGCATCGGTACTTAAAAATATCCAGGTGAATACCAATACAGGAAACCAGCTGGCACAGGGGGATGTACAAAGCACTACACAAAGCGGTACGCAGCGTGGGGAATCCACGCAGTCTTCGGAAACCAGTTCCCAGGATTCCGGGGATGGGGAAGATTCGGGCAGTGGAAAGGACGGAAGTGGAAGTGGCAATGGAAGTGGAAGCGGAAACGGCAAGGGGACAGGAAGCGGAAACGGAAGTGGAACAGGAAACGGAACAGGCGGTGGACGCGGAACCGGATCCGGAGGGGGAACACATGATTATGTGAGTGTTCCGAATAAACTCGGAAACGACAGCAGTATCACAAAGGACAAGGGGGATTCGAAGAATTCCGATTATTACAAGGCGAAGAATGGTCTGGCATGGAAAGGCGAACACGTGGATTTAGATTCCGTGGTCGGCGATTACACGAAAGAGGCCTACGAAGGCATTGCCAATGGAAAATACCCGGCCGGCATGGAAGATGTCATCCGGAATTATTTTGAAAATCTGAACTGATGGAGAGGAGATCTTATGACAGAATATGAAGTATGCCAGCAGAACACCATGGCATGTGAACAGGAAATTGCAAAGGGAATTATCGGACAAAAAGACGTCATCCGCCAGGTCATGCTGGCACTTCTGGCGGGCGGAAATGTACTCTTAGAAGGTATGCCGGGACTGGGAAAGACCATGCTGGTGCGTACGATCAGCCAGGTGTGTGATCTGAGTTTCCAGAGAATCCAGTTTACCCCGGATCTGATGCCGAGTGACGTGACCGGTACCAACATCATCGTAAAAGAAGAGCAAAAAAGTGCATTCCGGTTTGAAAAAGGACCGATTTTTGCCAATCTGGTGCTGGCGGATGAGATCAACCGTGCCACGCCAAAGACACAGTCAGCTCTCTTAGAGGCCATGCAGGAACACACCGTGACGATCGGAACGACCAGCCATCAGCTGCCGGAGCCGTTTCTGGTGCTTGCCACACAAAATCCGATCGAAAACGAGGGAACTTATCCGCTGCCGGAAGCCCAGCTGGACCGTTTTTTGTTTAAAGTGCTGGTAAAATTTCCGGACCGGCAGGAATTGCGGGGAATCGTGGAACTGACGGAGGGAAACCATCCGCCAAAGATCGAAAAGGTCATGGACCGGGAAAGCCTGCTTGCAGCGCGCGCATGCGTTGCACAGATTCCGATTGCGGATGCCGTCATGGATTATATTCTGGATCTGGTTATGGCAACTCATGCAGACAATCCGTATATCCGGGAGGGGGCAAGCCCGCGTGCGGCACAGGCACTGATCCGCACAGCCAGGGCACGCGCATTTATGGAAAACCGCCTGAATGTCTCGTTTGAGGACGTCAAATGTGTTGCACTTCCGGTATTGCGGCACAGGATTCTGCTCAGTTTTGATGCGGTATCGGAGGGGATTACGGAAGATGCGGTGATTGGGCAGATCTTAACAGAAAAGGAACAGGGACTGTATGCTTGATGCGGGAATTTATGAACAGCTGTCGCGGCTTGTAATCGCGATGAAACAGAAAAGCAGCCAGAATATGGCAGGAAACCGCAGATCCGTACAGAAAGGGACTTCTGCGGAATTTTCCGATTTCCGGGAGTATATGCCGGGAGATGATCTGCGCAGGCTGGACTGGAATGTCTATGCGCGGTCGGAGCGCATGTATATCCGGGAATATTTCGAAGAAAAGGAAGCAGTGGTATCGGTTATTTTAGATACCAGTGCATCAATGCACTATGGAAAAAAGAGCAAGGCAGAACTGGCACAGGATCTGTGCGCGGTGATTGCCTTTCTGACTTTGCACCATATGGACCGGCTGGTGCTGTATGACAGCAGCCAGATGGGAACTCCGCTTGTGGTTTCCGGGGGAAAGAATGCACTGCCAAAAGTACTTGGATGGCTGCAGGCACGTACATTTTCGGGGACAGAGACGGATTCTTTTTCCGCCGTGCGCCAGATGCAGAGGCGTGGGGCGGGAGTTACCGTGATCGTCAGTGATTTCCTGACCGAAGCAGCGACAGATCCCACGCAGGATCGTCTGGAAAAAACGATGCAGTATCTGGACTTTACGAAACAAAGACCCGTGTTGCTTCAGACACTGTGTGCGGAAGAACTGCGTGTGACAATGGACGGTACGCGCAATCTGATAGATATGGAGTCCAAAGAAAAACTGCGCGTGACGATGCGTGCGGATGTGATTGCGCGCTATGAACAGGAACTGCAAAAGCTTTCTGTGCGGCTGAAAAAAAGTGCATCGGCTGCCGGAGGCACCTATATACTCTGTGATTCCGAAAAAGAGAGACGCGCGCTTATTTTAGAAGATTTAAGACCTTTGTTTGTCTGAGAAAAATTTGAGGATGGATTATGATATTTGAGAGTTTGTGGCCGCTGGCATTTTTGCTGGCGGTTCCGGTTGTTGTGATTTTATATCTGCTTGTGCCAAAGGGGACAGACACGCCAGTGTCTTCGAATCTGTTGTGGAAGAAGCTTTTTTATAATGAACAGTCTAAAACGTTCTGGGAAAAGTTTTTGCACAATCTGCTGATGTATCTGCAGATCGTGATTCTTTTGATGCTTATTCTGGCACTGATGGCACCGTTTGTACAGCGTAAGGGTACAGGCAGTACGGACGTGGTGTATCTGATTGACACCAGCGGAAGCATGAAGCATCTCACCAAAGGGGGCAATACCCGCCTAGGGGAAGCCGTAAGTGAGATCAAAGAGCAGATTGCCGCTTCGGATGGGGCAAAAATATCCATTGTTACCTGTGACGGCACGGGAACCAATCTGCTTGCCGTCCATACTTCCGAGAAAAAAGCATTGTATCGGACGCTGGCAGACATCAAGGGCACGGACACAGCCGGATCGCTTTCTGATGCACTGGCAACCGTACAGACGGTGCAGAAAAAAGACAAAAAGAACGATCTGGCAGATGTCATCGTCTATACCGACGGCATTGGGGCAAAACAGACGAAAAATCTCAAAAGTCAGCTTCAGGCAACCATCCGCGTGGTGGGAAGTCCCGTTTCTAACGTGGCGAATACGTTTCTGTCCTGCACCAAAGACAGCAGCGGGGACACGTATACGGTTGCATCAGGCGTGACAAATTACAGCGATCATGCGGCAAATATGGAGATTACGCTGTATGAGGGAAAGAAAATTCTTGAAGTGCGTACACTTTCCCTTGCCGCAGACGAGACGTATACCTGCCTGTTCAAACAGGTGAAATGGGGAAAACAGCCACTGCATACCGAACTTTCCGCAGTGACATTTGCCGGCAGCAGCCAGAAGGATTCCTTAAAAGAAGATAACTGTGCTTATGCACTCAAAGACCGGGTTTCCACGAGCAAAGCCACACTGATCGGGGAAGGAAATACCTATATCGAAAAAGCGTATCTTGCCGTGACCGGAGAGAATCTTTCCAAGGCAAAAACAACGGATGCACTTGACAGTGACGATCCGGGGGTCTGTATTTTTGATGCGGATACGGCAGTGCAGGAATCTAATCAGCAGAAGGCGCGGATGATTTTTGCCAAAGAAGGAAAGAACGAGGAAAAAAATGTCAGTCTGTCTGCCAGCGATACCGAACTGACTTCCGGAATCCGGGACTTTGCGCTCGGGGTAAATCAGACGTATGTGTATGATCTGCCGGTCTGGGCCACGGGCTTTCTGTGGAACGGAAAGCAGTGCGCCGCATACTACGGGGAGCATGACGGAATCCGGGAGGTCGTACTCGGATTTGATCTGCGGGAATCGGATTTTGCCCTGCAGCCGGAGTTTCCGGTATTTATGAACCATGCGTTGCACTATCTTGAGGACAGTTCCCTTCTTTCCCAAAACGTCTATGATGCCGGAGATACCGTGCAGTTTCATGCATTAAACGGTGTGGACGTGCAGCAGATTGCAGCACCTGCCGATCAGGCAGGACTGTTTACCGTAAAAGCGGGCGGCAGAAAGGAATCCTATATTGTAAAATTTGCATGCAGCAGCCAGTCGGATGGACGGATCACGGCAGGCGATTCCGGCAGCCGCAACACGATGCAGCGGCAGCTTGTGCGAAAGCAGATGCGCAATGTCATCCTTATCCTTGTGCTTCTTCTTATGATACTGGAGTGGATCTGTTATGTCCGGCAGATGCGTTACCGTGGGCGGTTTTATCTTGCGGTGCGTCTGGTGGGGCTTGCCCTTTTGGTGCTGGCTGTCTGTGGAATTTCGGTGCCGCTTTCCCACGCGAAAGACACAACCGTTTTTCTGGTTGATCTGTCGGAGAGCAATGCCGCAAATCTCACGCAGATGGAGCAGTATATGAGCCGGCAGGTTAAAGACATGCCAAAGAACAATCAGTATGCCATCGTAACGTTTGGAGCCAATGCGGTTGTGGAACAGTTTCTGACCAGTGAGAAACACAGTTTTCAGATTCTCTCGGCACCGGAGGCGGATGCAACCAACCTTGAGGAAGCCGTTTCCACAGGACTTTCCATGATCCCGGACAATGCGGCAGGACGGCTTGTGGTGCTTACGGATGGAAAGCAGACAAAGGGAAACATCGAGCATACGGCATCGGCACTGACGGCAAAAAACGTGCAGCTGTATTCGGTTCTCTATGAAGATACAAAGCAGGGGAGCGATGCCTATATCGAAAACGTGGAAATGCCGGAGTATCTTTATCCGGGTGATTCCTATTCCATGACCGTAACTGTGGAAAGCAACTATGAGACCGATGCGAAGCTGCAGCTTTTGCAGGGAACGGAGATGGTCAGTCAGACAGGCGTGCATTTAAACAAAGGCAGCAACCGTTTTGTTTTGAAACAGAAGGTAGTCGGTACCGATGCGCAGCAGTATACCGTGCGCGTGAAGGCACCGAAGGACACCTGTGAAAAAAACAATGATTATGGTACGTATGCGACGGTGGATTCCCTGCCAAAGATTCTGCTTGTATCTGGAATGGGAGAGGACAGCACACCGTTTTTAGGACTTTTGGATGCTGCCGGATGCAATTACCGGCAGGTATCCGCAGTCAGTGCACCGGATACTTTAAAAGAGATGCTGCAGTACAAGAGCATCATTCTGGAAAATGTGTACCGGACAGATCTGCCGGAGGGCTTTCTAAAAAATCTGAAAACTTATGTGAAAGACTACGGATGCGGTCTGGTGGCATGCGGCGGCGAGGACAGTTTTGCACTGGGCGGATATCAGGATACGGAACTGGAGAAACTTCTTCCGGTCGATATGCAGCTGCGTGGGGTGAATGAGAAACAGAATCTGGCAATGGTCATGGTGATTGATCATTCGGGCAGTATGTCGGAACAGACCGAAGGAGGCACCAATCTGGATCTGGCGATCGCGGCTGCCAAAGCGGCTGTGGATCAGCTGGATACGAAAGATGAAGTCGGTGTGGTAACCTTTGATGATGGTTACACCTGGCAGGTGCCGCTGGAAAAAGTGAAGGATAAAGACAAGATCCATCAAAGCATCGAGACGATCAGCGAAGGCGGTGGAACGACCATCAAACCGGCCGTGCGTGCGGCACTAAATGAAATCAAGAAGAGCAAGGCGCAGCTAAAGCATATTGTCCTTCTGACGGATGGACAGGGGGAAACCGAAAATTTTGAAGATATCATCAAGGACTGCAAGGATGCCGATGTAACTCTTTCCACGGTAGCGGTTGGAGAGTCGTCTGACAGACAGCTTCTGGAACGACTGGCAACGCAGTGTAACGGCCGCTATTATTATTCCGATATCTCAACCGATATCCCGAAAATCTTTGCACAGGAAGTATTTTTAAATGGAGATACCTATTTGCAGAACGGACAGTTTTCACTGAAAGGAAACAGCAGCAATGCCATCACGAAAAATCTCTTTGCCGATGGCTGGCCGCAGATCAAAGGGTACGTGAGTGCCTCTCCGAAAACCGGAGCCAATGTGCTGCTGGCATCTGCCGAAAAGGATGACCCGATTTTGTCTGTCATGCAGTATGGACTGGGGCATACGGTTGCGTGGAATACCGATGTGACAAACCGCTGGACCGCCGGGCTGGCACAGCAGAATGATTACGTGCAGCTGTGGAAGCGGATCATCGATTACAGTGCGGGAAATACAGCACTCGGCGAAGACCGTGTGGATGTAACTACTGTAAACGGAACAACAAAAGTTACCTATTATGCCAAAGACTACGCAGAGCAGACACAGGTGGAGGCTGTGTACACGGATCCGGATGGAAAAACGCATCAGGCGAAACTGACCGCAAGTGCGCCGGGAACTTATGAGGCACAGCTGGATACGACAGTCTCCGGTGTCTACAATCTGAGCGTGCAGCGGAAAAACGGCAAAAAAATCGAAAATGCCCTGACCACCGCAGCCGTGGTACAGTATTCGCAGGAGTACAAATTTGCGCTGACAAACGATAGCTTTTGTGCGTTCATCAAACAGTATGGAAAGATGCTTTCTCCAAAGAAGAATGTATGGAAGAAGTTAAAAGCTTCCGGGCGGGCACGGGTTTGTCTGACCAATCCGCTTTTAATCCTTTTGCTTTTCGTATTTCTGGCAGATATCGCCATGCGGCGGTTTGCCTATGTTCCGCCAATGCCACACTGGACGAGACCAGCAAAAAAAGCTATAATGACAAAAGAAAAAACAGCAGAAGACGGGCAGCCGGAGCCGGAAGCAGAAAAACCAAAGGAAAAGACAAAGAAAGCAAAACCGGAGGAAACGGCTTCCCAGGCACTCGATACTTCTGCGCTGTTAAAGAAAAAAGAAAAGCGGAATCATTCCGTTTAAAAGAAAACAGGAGTCATTATGCAATCAGACAGCAATTTACGAGAAACGTTACGGAGTATCGACCATAAAAGTTATCCGGCATACAAATCCCTGCGGGGAAGTTACCGGTTTGCAGACTATGTGTTATCCATCGATCATGTGCAGGGAGATCCGTTTGCGGCGCCTTCCCATGTGCGCGTGACCGTGGATGCAAAGGCAGCGGCATTTCCGGAATATGCCATGAAAAATACACGGACGCGCACAGCACTGGCAGATGAACTGCTGCGCACGTTTGCCGCACAGATCAACCACTTTACATTTAAGGCGAAAGGATCGGGCAAAAGCGGCCTGATTTCGGTAACCCACTGCGGACAGGAGATTCTGACCCGGACAGCCTGTGAAGTGAATGAAAAAGAAATCACCGCGCGTTTTGCGGTAGGATTTCCGGCAAACGGACGGACGATCAATGCCAGGGAACTGGAGAAAATTCTGTTTACCTATCTGCCGGAATGTGTAAAGCACTCATTTTATTATAAAAATCTCGATGCCCGCAAAATCCGGGATGCTGTGGAACTGGCAGAAGACCAGCAGGCAGTCCGTGACCAGCTGAAAGAACAGGGGCTGGTTGCATTTGTCGCCGATGATGCGGTACTGCCGCGGGAGAGCGGGATTTCCTCCCGTCCGATGAAACAGTCCGTGGCTTTTACTTCTCCGGAATCCCTTAGGGTGACGATGCAGCTTCCGCACAGAGGTGCGATCACCGGTATGGGAATTCCGAAAGGAATCACACTGATCGTCGGTGGCGGCTATCATGGAAAATCCACACTTCTAACTGCACTCGAACTGGGCGTTTACAACCATATCGCAGGGGACGGCAGAGAGTTTGTGATCACGGATGAGACCGCCTTAAAACTTCGTTCGGAGGACGGACGGTTTATCAAAGATGTCGATATTTCCATGTTTATCAATGATCTGCCAAACGGAAAAGATACCCATCATTTTTCAACGGAAGATGCCAGCGGAAGCACATCGCAGGCAGCCGGGATCGTGGAAGGCATGGAGGCGGGAAGCCGCCTGTTTCTGCTGGATGAGGATACGTCTGCGACGAACTTTATGGTAAGGGATGCATTTATGCAGAAAGTAGTCAGCCCGGACAAAGAGCCGATCACGCCGTTTCTTTCCCGTGCGCGCGAGCTGTATGAGCAGGCAGGAATTTCTACCATCCTGGTAGCGGGCAGTTCCGGTGCCTTTTTCCATATTGCGGATACCGTGATCCAGATGGACCGCTATAAGCCGGTTGATATTACAAAAAAAGCAAAGGCATTGTGCAAAGAATTTCCGATTTCAGAAGAAAAGCCACATCCGTTCGTCCTGCCGCACAGTCACCGGATCATGGAAAAAGATAAAAACGGTGCCACAAAACGCAGGGATTACCGGAGCGGAGCCGTGCGCAAAAATGAGCCGGAGCGGTTAAAATTAAAAACCATGGGAACGGATGGATTTGCCATCGGAAAGCAGACCGTGGATCTGCGGTATTTAGAACAGCTGATCGACAGCGAACAGACTGCGTGCCTTGGCATGCTCTTAAAATATGCGGTCGAACACCTGGTGGACGGCAAACGGACAATTGCCGAAGTCGTTGTACAGTTACAGAAAGAACTCGATACGTCCGGCATGCGCTTTCTGGCAGAAAACGGTATCGTTTCCGGCGGTTATGCCATGCCGCGGGTGCAGGAGATGTATTCCTGTTTTAACCGTTATCGTGTATAGAAAAAGGGAAGCACAGGAGAGACTATGAAAAGAGTATTAGTTGTCGTTGACATGCAAAACGATTTTACGACCGGACCGCTGGGCAATGCAGAGTGTGCAGCAGTCATTCCGAAGGTCGCGGAAGTGATAAAAACAGGCGTGTATGACAGAATCATTTTCACCCAAGACACGCACCCGAGTAATTATCTGGATACGCAGGAAGGAAAGCGGCTGCCCGTCGTGCACTGCATCGAAGGAACCGAAGGCTGGGAGATTGCGCCTGTGATCCGTAAGGCAGCATCCTTTTATTCCAAAGAACAGATCGAGACGATCTGTAAGCCGGCATTTGGCAGTGTGCAGCTTGGCGAGCGCTTAAAGCAGTACTGCGGTGATGCAGAGGCACAGATTGATTTCTGTGGCGTGTGCACGGGTATCTGTGTCATCAGCAATGTCATGATTGCCAAAGCCTTTGTTCCGGAAGCGCGCGTGTGCGTGATTGAAAAAGCATGCGCCTGCGTGACACCGGAGTCGCACCGCACGGCGATCGAAGCGATGAAAACCTGTCAGGTAGATATACAGTAATTGTATTTTATTTAAGTAAGAAGAAAAGAGAAGAATTATGAAGTTAAATCAGATCATCACCAGTCTGCTGGAAACAGATATGTACAAATTCAGTATGGGAGAGGCCATCTATCACCAGTTCTCCGACTATAAAACCACATGGACATTCAAGTGCCGCAATACCGATGTGCACTTTACGGCAGAGATGGTGCAGGAGATCAAAGAGCAGATTAAGGCGTACTGCAGTCTGCGTTTTACGGAGGAAGAGCTGGAATATCTGAACCGTATTACATGGATCAAGGGAAGCTATATTGATTTCCTGCGCCTGTGGCAGCCGCGCTATGAGGATTTTAAGATTTCGGATGAGGCGGAATGCGGACTTTCCATCGAGACATTCGGTACCTGGCTGAATACGTCTTTGTATGAGATCCCGACACTGGCGATTGTCAACGAAGTGTATTTCCGTATGGCGTACGATTATGACAGGCTTTATGCCAGTTTCCGGGAACGTCTGGAGCAGAAGATCAAAGATGCCAGCGGCAGATACGAGATCGGTTCGTTCAGTGAATTCGGACTGCGCCGCCGTCTTTCCGCAGAGGCACAGGAGCTTGCTGTCCGCAAGCTGAAAGAAGCAGAGTTTCGCGGGTCAGAATTTGTCGGAACGTCCAACGTCTATCTGGCAAAGAAATACAATCTGACACCGGTCGGAACCATGGCACATGAGTGGATCATGTGTGTCGGACAGGGAAATCACAAACATAACCCGGCGTATTCCAACTGGTACGCACTCGATGCCTGGGTACGCGAGTATGGCGTGTTAAACGGTATTGCACTGACCGATGCGATTACGACCGACTGTTTCCTGCGGGATTTCCAGCTGACCTATGCAACGTTATTCTCCGGTGTGCGTCATGACAGCGGCGATCCGGTGGAGTGGGGTGAAAAAATGATCGCACACTACCGGAAACTGGGGATCGATCCGGCAGGCAAGACTTTATTGTTCAGTGATTCTCTTGATTTTGCACGGGCACACGAACTGTACGAACATTTCCGGAACCGCACAAAGGTGGCTTTTGGAATTGGCACCTATATCTCGAATGATACGGAGGTACCGGCACTGAATATCGTCATGAAAACCACGCTGTGCAACGGTATGGATGTCGCAAAGATTTCCGATACCCCGGGCAAGGGAATGTGCAAGAACCCGGATTATGTGCACTATCTGAAACGATGCATCGACTGGCGTATGAATCATGACAGATAAAAATTCTGATTTACAGACAAAGGAAGAAGGAACAGACCTATGAATTATACAGAGTGTATCGAACAGGCGAGAGGCCGTATCGGATCTCACTGTAAGGCGTGCTGGGAATGTAACGGCAGAGCCTGTAAAAACCAGATGCCGGGGCCGGGAGCCAAAGGCATCGGCGATACCGCCATCCGCAACTATGACAAATGGAAAGAAATCCGCGTCCAGATGGACACGCTGGTGGAAAACCGTCCATGTGATACGACACTGGAACTGTTTGGCAGAACGTTTCAGTATCCGTTTTTTGCCGGTCCGGTAGGTGCCGTGCAGCTGCATTACGGAGACTGTCTGAATGATATTTCCTACAACGATATTCTCGTTTCCGCCTGTGCGGCATCCGGCATCGCTGCTTTTACCGGAGACGGAACCGACAGCAATGTCATGGTCGCAGCGACAAAAGCGATAAAAAATGCCGGTGGACTGGGAATTCCGACCGTAAAGCCGTGGAATATCGAAGTGATCCGGGAGAAAATGGCGATGGTAAAGGATTCCGGTGCCTTTGCCGTGGCAATGGATATCGATGCGGCCGGACTGCCGTTTTTAAAGAATCTGACCCCACCGGCCGGAAGCAAATCGGTGGAGGATCTGCGTGAAGTGAAACAGGCGGCCGGGCTGCCGTTTATTGTCAAAGGAATCATGACCGTCAAGGGTGCCATGAAGGCAAAAGAAGCCGGAGCCGATGCAATCGTTGTGTCAAACCACGGCGGGCGTGTTCTGGATCAGTGTCCTGCCACCGCAGAGGTGCTTGAAGAGATCGCAAATGCAGTCGATGGCTCCATGAAGATTTTTGTCGACGGAGGCATCCGTTCCGGTGTGGATGTGTTTAAGGCACTGGCACTGGGAGCCGATGCGGTGATCATTGCCCGTCCGTTTGTGACTGCCGTGTATGGCGGAGCGCAGGAAGGCGTCGAGGCTTATGTCAATAAGATCGGAAGTGAGTTGAAAGATACGATGGCAATGTGCGGTGTGGCTTCGCTGAAGGAGATCACACGGGATTGTGTCAGAGTGTGAGAATTA
>ERZ773239.1784-NODE-1784-length-14693-cov-2.902036_pt1 | contig 14693 bp, 16 predicted proteins | sample MGYA00580521_ERZ773239 | MGnify/ENA primary metagenome ERZ773239 (study PRJEB29015, sample SAMEA2737801) | human gut metagenome | biome: human gut; feature: human-associated habitat; material: faeces | place: China | collected 2012 ... | reverse complement strand
TAAAGGAATTTACAGAGGTCGTTGAGCGGATCAGCCGTTCCGACGCGTGGATGGAGGCACATCCGCCGAAGATTTCCATTTACCAGACCGGACACGGGTTTGAGATGGAGGAGGATCATCCGCTGGTAGACACCTTTAAGGAGGCGTACAGTGAGGCACTTTCGCGCAGCGTGAAGGTGGAAGGATCCCATTTTGGCTGTGATTCCCGCCTGTGGCGCAACATTGCCGGATGCCCGACGATCCAGTACGGACCGGGCGAGGGCGCACAGTGCCATACCGTGGATGAGTGGCTGAAGCTCGATTCCTATCTGGAAGCGATTCTGGTGTATGCGAAACTGATTTTGGCGTGGGGAAAAAATAAATGAGAAAAGGAGATATGATCATGAGCAAGAAAGTATTACTGGCAGGCGAGTCCTGGATGAGCTATACCACCCATGTAAAGGGCTTTGACGCGTTTTATACCTCTACCTATGAGACAGGAGAGAAATGGCTGAAAGCTGCATTGGAGGCAGGCGGCTACGAAGTAACCTTCCTTCCAAACCATCTGGCAAATGAAGAATTTCCATTTACAATGGAAGAACTGAAACAGTATGATCTGGTAATTCTGTCCGATATTGGAGCGAACACCCTGCTTCTGCCGGGTGCTACGTTTAACCGCAGTGAGAAAATGCCGAACCGCTGCAATCTGATCCGCGACTATGTCAACGATGGCGGCGCTCTTCTGATGGTCGGCGGCTATCTGACCTTCTCCGGCGTGGATGCAAAGGGCAAATGGCATGACACAGCCGTACAGGAGTTTCTTCCAGTTGAGGTTCTGACGGTCGATGATCGTATGGAACACTGCGAGGGTGTAAAACCGGTAACCGTGGGCGAGCATGAAGCTTTAAAGGGCATTCCGACCGACTGGCCGGAGGTTCTCGGTTACAATAAGGTAATCGCAAAACCGGAGGCAGAGGTTCCGGTTACTGTAGAGGGCGATCCGTTTATCGCGTTTGCTTCTTATGGAAAAGGGCGCAGCGGTGTTGTCACAACCGACTGTGCACCGCACTGGGCACCGCCGGAATTCTGTGAGTGGGAATACTACAATAAATTGTGGCAGAATATCGCAGACTGGCTGATTCAGAAATAAGATAGCAGGAAAAAGGAGAGCGCGTATGGACGGAGCGGTGAAACTTTTAAAAGAGCTTCTGACCATTCGGAGTGTCAATGGACGGGATGACGAGGGAGCAGTGGCAGAATATTTGTGCAAGTATTTCGAACAATCGGGAATTTCTGCACATATACAGCGGATTGACGCGACACACGCCAATGTGCTGGCGGAGCTTGAGGGGGAGTCGGATGGCGCTCCGATCTTCTGGAACGGGCATCTGGACACGGTTCCTTACGGAGATACCGGAGAATGGAAGACTGACCCGGCGGTTCCGGTGGAACGGGACGGTTTTCTCTATGCCCGCGGTGCCAGCGATATGAAGAGTGGGCTTGCCGCGATGGTGTACGCGCTCTGTGAATATAAAAAATCCGGTCGTCCGGTGCCGCGTACGATCCATTTCCTCGGAACCTGTGATGAGGAAAAGGGCGGCATCGGCGCCAGGGAGATCTTAAAGGAAGTCCCGGAGACGTCGATTGGAACGCTTCTGATAGGAGAACCGACGGGATGCAGGCTGGGCGTGGCGCAGAAAGGCTGCCTGTGGCTGGAGATAGAAGCACACGGAAAGACGAGCCACGGGGCATACCCGCAGGAGGGTTGCAATGCCGTGGAACAGGCGATGGCGCTGACCGGTGAGATTGAAACATATGTGAAAAGCTTCACACACCCGGTTCTCGGCGCATCGACCGCGCAGGTAACGCAGATTTCCGGAGGCGTGGCGCCAAATATGACGCCGGACACCTGCCGGATTCTCATGGATATCCGTATGACACCAGGACTGACAAGTCAGATGGTAGTCGGTCAGGCGGAGGCGTTTGCGGCGGCGCGTTCCGTTACATCAGAAGAAAAATTCCGCGTCAGCTGCCGGATTGTCAATGACCGGCGGGCGATCGAGATTGGAGAATCCCATCCGCTTGTGAAACAGCTCTCGAAGGGACTGGAGAAAAAAGGGCTTCCGGTGGAGACGACTGGGATTAATTTCTTTACAGATGCTTCGATCCTCGTGGAACACAAGCTGGATGCAGCCGTTCTCTTATTTGGTCCGGGCGAGGCAGGCATGGCGCATAAGCCAAATGAGCGGGTCGAGATAGAAAAATATCAGAAATCCATTCAGGTTCTCATGGATCTGATCGCATCGGAGGTGGATGAGTGAGGGCAACCATCAAGGATATTGCCGCTGCGACTGGTTTTTCCGTGACGACAATCTCACTGGTTCTCAATGGAAAAGGATATAAGATCTCGGATGAGACAAAGAATCAGATCCTAGCGAAGGCGCGGGAACTGAATTATCGTCCGAACCAGCTCGCGGTCAGTCTGGTAAAGCGGCAGAGCAAGACCATAGGATTTATCGTCCCGGATATTTCCAATGTATATTTTGCCAATATGGCGCGTGCGATCGATGAGGCGTGCCGCGAAAATGGCTGGAGTGTGATTCTCTGCAACACGAATGATAATTATGACCGGGATCGCGAGTATATCGATCTTCTGGCGGATAAAGGCGCGGACGGCATTGTGTTTATCATGGCTAAAGATAATACGCGGGAGATGGCGGCGGAGGAGATCGATTATCTGGAATCGATCCACATACCCTATGTGGTAGTTGACCGGATCCCGGAGCTTCGGAACTGTCCGGCGGTCGGTACCGACCATGAGATCGGCGGTTATCTGGCGGCGCGCCATCTGTTAAGCCTTGGACACCGGCGGATTGCCTGCGTTGTGGGACCGCATGCGACCCAGATGGATTCGGAGGCCCGTTACCATGGCTACTGCCGGGCGATGGAGGAGGCGGGAATTCCAGTGGATGAACGTCTCGTCTGTGCCGGCGAGTATACGCAGGAGGGCGGCGCGGCGGCGGTCGAAAAGCTCATTTCACAGGATTTTACGGCGATTTTCGCCTGCAACGACGCTTCGGCGTATGGCGTATGCAGAAAACTCAAGGAATATAAAAAGAAAGTACCGGAAGATGTTTCGGTTGTCGGATACGATGACGTTTTCTATGCACGGATGCTGGAGGTGCCGCTGACAACGGTACGCCAGCAGGTACGGGAGATGGGAAGAGAGGCGGTACGGCTGCTTCTGAAACAGATACGGGAACATAAAAGACCGGAGAGCAAGGTAATCTTTGCGCCGGAACTGGTGGTGCGGGAGAGCACGGCGAGAATACAGCCGTCCCGGTAACCGGAGAGAGAGGGGAGCAGAGTGAAGGTATTGAATTTTGGTTCACTGAATATTGATTATACGTATCAGGTGGATCATTTTGTAAGAGCGGGAGAGACGATGTCCTCCGAGTCGCTGCAGGTATTCAGCGGCGGCAAAGGGCTGAATCAGTCGATCGCGCTGAGCAAGGCGGGCGCAGACGTATGGCACGCCGGAGCTGTCGGAGCCGGGGATGGAGATTTCCTTATCGAGCAGATGAAGAAGGCGGGCGTCCACACGGAGTTGATCGAGCATCTCGACGGGCAGACAGGACACGCGATCATCCAGAAAGATCCGGCAGGGCAGAACTGCATTCTGCTGTATGGCGGTGCCAACCAGCGGATCACGAGGGAAATGGTGGATCGCGTCCTGACACAGTTTGAGGCGGACGATTTCCTGATTTTACAGAATGAGATCAGCGAGATCGGCTATATCATGGAGAAAGCCCATGAAAAAGGCATGAAGATCGTTCTGAATCCGTCCCCGATGAATGCGAAGATCCTGTCCTATCCGCTGGAATATGTGGATTACTTCTTATTAAATGAGGTGGAGGCGTCGGATATCTGCGGCATTGAGGCAACCAAAGATCCGCAGGCGCTGATGAACGGACTGGTAAAACGGTTCCCGGAGGCGAAGATTGTCCTGACACTCGGCGGCGATGGTTCCGTGTACCGCGATGGCGACACAGTCCTTCGTCAGGGAATCTATAAAGTGCCGGTTGTGGACACGACGGCGGCAGGCGATACATTTACCGGTTATTTTATCGGCGGCTTACAGCTCGGTGAAGACCCGAAGACGGCGCTGGAACATGCGGCAAAAGCGGCAGCGATCGCCGTTTCACGCCCAGGAGCAGCTCCGTCGGTGCCGAACCGGGAGGAAGTAGAGACGTTTGAGGGATAAAAAGCACCTGAAAACTTGTCTTTTAAAACAGAATATAGTAAAATACCATTTGGTGGCGTTTCCGAAATTCGGGCTGGTACCGGGATTTGCGGAGGCGCCTCTTTTTGCGCCCGTCTGACTCTTGTCAGTGTGGGCATGTAGAAATAAAAAAGGAGAAGGTAAGTAGAAATGGGAAGAGAACGTTTTTCCTCTCGGCTGGGATTTATCCTGATTTCCGCGGGCTGTGCGATCGGTCTGGGAAATGTGTGGAGATTCCCGTACATTGTCGGTCAGTATGGCGGCGCGGCGTTTGTACTGATTTATGCGGCATTTCTGGTGCTTTTAGGTCTTCCGATCATCGTTATGGAATACTCGGTCGGCAGAGCGAGCCAGAAGAGTGCGGCGCTTTCATTTGATGTGCTGGAGCCAAAGGGTACTAAGTGGCATTTTGAAAAATGGTTCGCGATGGCGGGCAACTATGTCCTGATGATGTTTTATACGACGGTAGCCGGATGGCTTCTGCTGTATGTGTTCAAGATGGCGAAAGGCGATTTCGTGGGTCTGGATGCGGACGGTGTAGCCGGGGAATTTGGCTCTGTACTGGCAAATCCGGGACTGATGACGGTATTTATGCTGCTCTGTGTCGTATTCTGTTTTTCCATCTGTGCGATGGGACTCCAGAACGGCGTTGAGAAGATCACAAAGATGATGATGGTCTGCCTGTTAGTCCTGATGGTTGTGCTGGCAATCAATTCGGTGCGGATGGAAGGCGGACGTCCGGGACTTGAATTTTACTTAAAGCCGGATTTTGGCAAGATTCAGGAGGTTGGTGTCGGCAAGGTCGTATTTGCGGCGCTGGGACAGTCGTTCTTTACGTTGAGTATCGGTATCGGTGCGATGGCGATTTTTGGAAGTTATATCGATAAAGAGCGCAGCCTGACCGGCGAGGCAATCAATGTACTGGTCCTTGACACGCTGGTAGCGTTTATGGCAGGACTTATCATTTTCCCGGCGTGTGCGGCTTACGGTATCGAGGCAGGACAGGGACCAAGCCTGATCTTCATCACGCTGCCGAATGTATTTAACCACATGGCAGGCGGACGTTTCTGGGGCACGCTGTTCTTTGTCTTTATGACCTTTGCGGCGGCATCAACGGTCACAGCGGTATTCCAGAATATCGTATCCTTTGCAACGGATCTGACTGGCTGTTCGATCAAAAAGGCAGTCTGCGTCAATCTGGTGGTGATTGCGGTCCTGTCGCTTCCGTGCGTGCTGGGTTTCAATCTCTGGAGTGGTTTCATGCCGTTCGGAGAGGGCAGCAACGTGTTGGATCTCGAGGATTTCATCGTCAGCAACAACCTGCTTCCACTCGGAAGTCTCGTTTACCTGATGTTCTGTACCAGCCGGTATGGATGGGGATTTGAGAATTTTCTCAAGGAGGCAAATGAGGGAAAAGGCGTGAAGTTCCCGCGCCAGGTGCGAGCGTATGTGACATATGTCATTCCACTGATTGTGCTGTTTATTTTTGTGCAGGGGTACTGGAGTAAGTTTTTCCAGTAGACTGTGCAGCTCTTTAGGTAACGAGAACAAAGGAAAGTCCGGCAGAGGCAAACTCCGCCGGACTTTCCTTTGTTCGCCAAGGCTATTGACATAGTATTTAAGAGAAAGTTTTACGGGATTTTTACACAGTTTTGTTAATTCTGTATAAACAAAAGCTATATTATAACCATTTGTATTAATTTTTATACAGAGTGAAGGGGGCAGAAGATTCATTTTTCAATTGTGAATTTTTTTTACCTGTGTTATACTATACGCGGTAGATTCTAGCTCCTACGCCCGATAATATTTTCACAATTTCGGCAGAAAAGGCATCTGACGGGAGGTGAATGGGTGGAGGATGAAGGAAAATTTAGTAAGAGAAAGAGGGTTTAATTGATGGGTTTGGCTACATTTATAGGCGGCATTCATCCATATGAGGGTAAAGAACTGTCTGAGGATAAGCCGATCAAGGTTCTCGAACCGTTACAGGGCGAGATCATGGTTTATCCGCTGTCCCAGCATATTGGCGCACCTGCGAAACCACTGGTAGCGAAGGGCGATCACGTGCTGAAAGGCCAGATCATTGCAGAGGCAGGCGGATTTATTTCCGCAAACGTACTCAGTTCTGTTTCCGGTACAGTAAAGGGAATCGAGTCCAAGCTGGTTGCCAATGGTGCAATGGTTCAGTCAATCCTGGTGGAGAATGACGGTGAAGAAGAGGCGATTGAGGGCTTCGGAACAGACAGAGATGCAACAAAGCTGTCGAAAGAAGAGATCCGTAAGATCGTTAAGGATGCCGGTATCGTCGGCCTGGGCGGCGCTGGTTTCCCGACACATGTAAAGCTTACTCCGAAAGATGAGAACGCAATTGATTACGTTATCGTCAACGGTGCAGAGTGTGAGCCGTACTTAACCAGTGACTATCGTACCATGATGGAGCGTCCGGAGCAGATTATCGGCGGCCTGAAGGTTATGCTTCAGCTGTTTGACAATGCGAAGGGTGTTATCGGTATCGAGAACAACAAGCCGGAGGCTATCAAGAAGCTGACGGAGATGGTAAAGGACGAGCCGAGAATCGAAGTATGTCCGCTGCTTACCAAGTACCCGCAGGGTGGTGAGCGTACACTTATCTATGCAGTGACAGGACGTGAGATCAATTCTTCCATGCTGCCGGCAGATGCAGGCTGTATCGTAGACAATATTGATACCGTTGCTTCTATTTATAATGCAGTATGCAAGACAACTCCGCTGATCCGCAAGATCATTACGGTAACCGGTGATGCCATTGCAGAGCCGCAGAACTTTGAGGTACGTCTTGGTACCAACTATCAGAGACTGGTAGAGGCAGCAGGCGGCTTTAAACAGGAACCGGAGAAGATGATTTCTGGTGGTCCTATGATGGGACAGGCTCTTTTCAGCCTTGACTTCCCGGTAGCGAAGACTTCATCTGCGCTGACCACCTTTACCAAGGACCAGGTAGCAGCGATGGAGCCGTCAGCATGTATCCGCTGCGGACGCTGTGTAGGCGTTTGTCCGGAGCACCTTGTACCTCCGCTGATGATGAAAGCATCTACGGCTCACGATCTTGAGAAATTCCAGAGCTTAAACGGCATGGAATGCGTTGAGTGCGGATGCTGTGCATATGCTTGTCCGGCAAGACGGCCGCTGACCCAGGCATTCAAAGAGATGCGTAAGGCAGTAGCAGCCAGCCGCAGAAAGTAGGAGGTGGGAAGAAATGGAAAAATTATTAAAAGTATCGTCATCACCTCACGTTCGTGACGGAGTTACGACACAGCGCCTGATGTTTGACGTTGTGATCGCCATGATTCCTGCCAGTGTTTATGGTGTATGGCAGTTCGGCATGAATGCACTTCTGGTTCTGATCGCTACCGTGATCGCCAGTGTGGCAGCCGAGTATCTTTATGAGAAATTAATGCACAAGCCGATTACGATTTCGGACGGCAGTGCAGTTGTTACCGGCATGATTCTTGCACTGAATATGCCGCCGGAAATCCCGGTTTGGATCCCGGTTCTTGGTGCATTCTTTGCAATCATCGTTGTAAAACAGCTTTACGGTGGTCTGGGACAGAACTTCATGAACCCGGCACTGGCAGCCAGATGTTTCCTTCTGACTTCCTTCGCTCTGTTTATGAATAACTTCTCATCCGCAAAGCTTGGATTTGACAGTCTGACAGGTGCAACTCCGCTGGCACAGTTAAGAGCCGGTGAGACAGTGGATCTGGCATCCCTGGTAATCGGACGTATCCCGGGAACTATCGGTGAGGTATCTGTAATTGCCCTGCTGATTGGTGCGATTTACATGGTAGTCCGCAAAGTTATCAGCCCGGTTATCCCGCTGATTTACATTGGAACCGTATTTGTATTTACATTCCTGTTTGGTGGATTCAACCTGACCTATTCTCTCAGTGAGATCTGTGCAGGTGGTCTTATCTTCGGTGCATTCTTTATGGCAACCGATTATGTAACGAGTCCTCTGACTCCGAAGGGACAGATCGTATACGGACTGATCCTCGGAATCGTAACCGGAATCTTCCGTCTCTGGGGTGCTTCTCCGGAGGGCGTTTCCTATGCGATCATCTTCAGCAACCTGCTGGTACCGCTGATTGAGCGCTATACGCTTCCGACAGCATTTGGAAAAGGAGGTCAGAAGAAATAATGAACCAGATTATCAAAAATACAATCATCCTTTTCGTTATTACTCTGGTAGCTGGTATCTGTCTGGGAACAGTACATGATATTACGCTGGATCCGATTGCACAGGCACAGGAGGCAGCAGCTACTAAAACTTATCAGGAAGTTTACCCGGATGCGGCAAGCTTTGATGAACCGCAGGAGCTGGCTGACGCAGTAACTGCTGCAGCGGACAGCATCTCTGAGTGGGGATTTGGAAAAGTTACCATCAATGATGCAAAAGAAGCGCTGGATGCAAGCGGCAACCAGATCGGTTACCTGATTACCTCTACCTCCGCAGAGAGCTACGGCGGCAACGTGCAGATCGCAGTTGGTATCAGCAACGAGGGCGAGCTGACCGGTATCGGTTTCTTAAGCATCAGCGATACGCCAGGTCTTGGTATGAGAGCCAAAGAACCGGATTTCAAGGATCAGTTTATCGGCAAGAAAGCTGAGAACCTGGAAGTTACAAAGACAGGCGCGTCTGCAGATAATCAGATTGAAGCCATCAGTGGTGCAACGATCACTTCCAAGGCAGTCACCAACGCGACAGATGCAGCTATCTATTTCGTGGCTAACTGCCTGGCACAGTAGGAGGTGGAAAGATTATGAATAAATATGTAGAGCGCTTATATAACGGTATCTGGAAAGAAAACCCGATTTTCGTTCAGATGCTGGGTCTGTGTCCGACCCTGGCGGTAACCACTTCCGCCATCAACGGTGTCGGCATGGGACTTTCGACAACCGCCGTACTGATTGCGGCGAACTTTCTGATTGCATTGCTTCGTAAGATCATTCCGGACGGCGTGCGTCTGCCGGCAGAGATCGTAGTCGTAGCATCCTTCGTAACCATCGTAGATATGTTGATGGAAGGTTTCGTTCCAAGCTTATATGCTTCCCTGGGACTTTACATTCCGCTGATCGTAGTTAACTGTATCATCCTTGGCCGTGCCGAGGCATATGCTATGAAGAACGGCCCGATCCTGTCTGCATTTGACGGTATCGGTATGGGACTTGGATTTACAGTTGCTCTGGCACTCATCGGTTCCTTCCGTGAGCTTCTGGGTGCAGGTACTATCTTTGGTATCCAGATTATGCCGGCTTCCTATCAGCCGATCTCAATCTTCATCCTGGCGCCGGGTGCATTCTTCGTACTGGCTTGCCTGACTGCTCTTCAGAATCGTCTGAAGATGCCGTGTGCAACAAACGGTTCCGTAAAAGAGAAGAAGAAGGGTGGCTGCTGCAGCGGCGACTGCTTAAGCTGTGCTGGTCATGATGCAGAAGTTAAGAAGGAACAGGAGGAGAAGTGATGAAAGAATTACTTATTATTGCGATAAGCTCGGCGCTGGTCAGCAACGTCGTACTGAGCCAGTTCCTCGGTATCTGCTCCTTCGTCGGCGTATCCAAAAAAGTTGAAACAGCAGCTGGTATGGGTGGTGCGGTTATTTTCGTTATTACCATCGCATCTATCGTTGCAAACCTGATTTATCAGTTCGTTCTGGCACCGCTTGGTATCGATTACCTGAAAACCATCGTTTTCATTCTCGTTATCGCAGCACTGGTTCAGATCGTTGAGATGTTCTTAAAGAAGTGCATGGTTTCCCTGTATAACGCGCTGGGTGTATTCCTTCCGCTGATTACAACAAACTGCGCGGTACTCGGTGTGGCACTCATCAACGTACAGAAGGATTACACGATTCTGCAGGGTACGGTTTACGGTCTGGCAACCGCAATCGGCTTTACAATTGCCATGGTGCTGATGGCCGGCCTGCGGGAAAAGATGGAGTACAACGATATCCCGGAGTCATTCAAAGGAATGCCGATCGTTCTTCTTACGGCTATGCTGATGTCAATGGCATTTATGGGATTTTCCGGAATGATCTAGGAGGGATGAAGAGATGAATGGTATTTTAGCAGCCACCCTGATGGTGGGTGGAACCGGCCTTTTGATTGGTATTCTCCTTGGAATTGCCGGAAAGAAGTTTTATGTGGAAGTGGACGAGCGCGAGACGAAGGTCCGTGAAGCGCTGCCGGGCAACAACTGCGGCGGCTGTGGTTACCCGGGCTGTGATGGTCTTGCAAAGGCCATCGCAGAGGGCAAAGCTCCGGTTAATGCCTGCCCGGTCGGCGGTGCTCCGGTTGGCGAGAAGATCGCTGCTATCATGGGTGTAGAGGCTGGTTCCTCTGAGAAGAAGGTAGCTTTCGTTAAATGTAAAGGTACCTGCGACAAGACAAAAGTACAGTACGAGTACCATGGTATCGAGGACTGTGCGAAGGCATCCGTTGTACCGGGTGGCGGTGCAAAGGCATGTTCTTACGGCTGTACCGGCTTCGGTACCTGTGTGAAGGCATGGAAATTCGATGCAATCCACGTGGTAGACGGCGTAGCGGTTGTAGACAAAGAGAAGTGTGTAGCGTGTGGTGCCTGCGTGGCAGCCTGCCCGAAACACCTGATCGACCTGGTACCGTACAAGGCAAAACATCTGGTACAGTGCAGCTCCCACGATCGTGGACCGGCTGTCAAGGCAGCCTGCCAGGTTGGCTGTATCGGCTGTACGCTGTGTACCAAGCAGTGTAAGTTTGACGCAATCCATATGGATAACAACGTAGCTGTTATCGATTATGAGAAGTGCGTAAACTGCGGAGCTTGTGCAGCGAAGTGCCCGGTTAAGGTTATTCAGTAAATAACGTAAAAGAATACGGAAATAAAAAGTCCGGTTGAACCGTTTGAAAAGATGGTTCAGCCGGATTTTTTTGGTTAAAAGATAAGGTGCTTTTCTAAAGCATCCGATGAAGGGGTTCTTTGAAATTTTTGATGTTATGCTATACGAAATTTAAAGGATTGCTTTTGCTAATGCAGTATGTATCACATTTAATAATGCCTGTGAGGTATACTGGCTGCCACTTTCAAAGGAGAGATTTTCAAGCGATTGCGTGCTCACGATCTGCTCCGAGAGATGCGAAGCGGAGGAGGAGAGCAGTGGGTACATAGTTTCGATGGAATCGCTTAAAGGACGGCAGGTAACAGAGGTGATCTGGGTGGAATCAACCGTGACTTCGACGTTGACTGCCTGGCTGCCGAGTGTCAGGGTAGAACTGTACATACCAGGCAGATAGGAAATGCCGACCGCAGCGGGAGCGGAGGCGCTCTGCGTCTTCCTGCCCGGTCGGAACATGATGAGAAGAAGGGCGATGAGGGTAAAAGTGAGAAAAGAAGCCCCCCGTCCTTATTTATAAGGGAAAAAGTGAAACCCCAGTCCGATAAAGATAGCAGTATAAATAATCTCTTTCATGCGGAGTACGACAATTTTTGTTTTTGAGCTCATAAAAAATCCCCGGAATTCGTTTAATACAGTGTATGAGCGAATTTCGGGGAAAATGTTTTTAAATTATATAGAAGGGGTATTAAACATTAAAACGGAACAGCACAACATCGCCGTCCTTCACCACGTAGTCCTTGCCCTCCATGCGTACCAGCCCTTTTTCTCTGGCTGCATTGTAGGAACCGCAGTCTAAAAGATCCTGATAGTTGACTACCTCGGCTTTGATGAAACCGCGCTCAAAATCAGAGTGGATCTTTCCAGCTGCCTGCGGAGCTTTGGTGCCGACCTTGATGGTCCATGCGCGTGTCTCGGTTTCTCCGGCAGTCAGATAACTGATGAGACCAAGCAGACGGTAGCTGGCTGCGATCAGTTTTTCAAGACCGGATTCGGTCAGACCGAGATCTTCGAGGAACATCTTTTTCTCGTCCTCGTCCAGTTCTGCGATTTCCTGTTCAATCTGTGCACAGATAACAAATACCTCACTGTCGTTCTCAGCTGCAAATTCGCGAACCTGTTTTACATATTCATTGGAAGCACCGTCATCTGCCAGATCATCCTCAGATACGTTAGCAGCGAAGATAACCGGTTTCCAGGTTAAGAGATCCAGCGTATTGATGAACGTGAGTTCATCCTCGTCCTCCGGCTCAAAGCTCTTAGCCAGATTGCCGTTTTCAAGGTGCGCATACAGTTTTTTCAGAGTTTCCAGCTCTTTTGCAAGGGATTTATTTCCCATGGCGCTCTTGGTTGTCTTGGCAATACGGCGTTCCAGAACTTCCATATCGGAGAAGATGAGCTCCAGGTTGATGGTTTCGATATCGCGGAGCGGATTGACGCTGCCGTCTACATGGATAACATTTGGATCCTCAAAGCAACGGACAACGTGTACGATCGCGTCTACCTCACGGATATTGGCAAGGAACTGGTTTCCAAGACCTTCGCCCTTGGAAGCGCCCTTTACCAGACCAGCGATATCAACGAACTCGATCACAGCCGGAGTGATTTTGGCAGAATTATAAAGAGCTGCTAACTGACCCAGACGCGGATCCGGAACCGGTACGACACCGACGTTCGGATCGATGGTACAGAACGGGTAATTGGCAGACTCAGCGCCGGCCTTGGTCAGAGAATTAAACAGTGTACTTTTGCCTACGTTTGGCAGACCTACGATACCTAATTTCATTTTATCTTTTACCTGTCCGAAAACCCTTTATTTATGCGGGTTTTCGCCTTTCTCTATATTTTTATTACACCCTTTTTACACCCTTTTTTCAACTGTGGGTGTAGCTGCTTCAAATTGCTGAACAGCTTTTGCAAGGGACTCGTCCGTAACATGGACATACCTGTCCATTGTTGTTTTAATACTTGCGTGTCCTAATAGTTGCTGTAAAACTTTAGGTTGTACGCCGCGTTCAATCGCGCGTGTAGCATAAGTGTGTCGTAAGGCGTGCATACAAAAACGCTTAATACCAGCTTCATCACACAATTTATATAAATGTGTATCGTAGGAACTGTTTTTAGCAGGTTCTCCTGTTCGCCAGTTGATAAATACCAAATCCCGCATGACAAGACATTTCTTTTCTCCCGTTCTGCTGTCTGTGTACTCCAAAATCTGTGAAAGCATTTCAGACTCTTTCCGGGTATCTTTTTCATCATAACAACTTTTTAGGATTGTATATGCGCGTTCTGTAAGCGGAATAGTACGATAACTTTTTTTCGTTTTAGGCGGACCGGCACGCCAATATCTCCGGCTGTGTCGATACTCTAAACTCTTATTTACAGTTAAAGTACGTTTTTTCCAATCAATAGCGTCCCATGTCAGACCAATCAATTCAGCCGTTCTCAAACCTGTTTCTAATAACAAAGCATACTGTCTATAATTATGAGAACGCTCTGCGGCTTCAAGAAACTTTTCCTGTTCCTCAACGGTTAAGTATTTAATATCATCTACTGCACGGACTGGTTTCGTATATCGAACACCATTCATAGGGTGCTTTGCAATAATATCATTCATAACTGCTGATTTGAACATAGTTCCCATTGAAATATAGGTCTGCCGGATTGTTGAGCCTGCATATTCTGTTTCCATTCGATTTAAGACAGCTTTACAGTGCATAGGTTTTACATCAGCTATACACATAGTTCCTATCAATGGTTGAATATTTTTTTCGTAACGCTCACGATAATTTCTTATCGTATTTGGCGCAAGGTCACAAATGATATTATCAATCCAATAATTGAACCATTTGTCTACTGTCATATCAGGCGCAGTAACGATTAGATTATGTGTATCTTCATACTTTGCGTCAGCAAGCCATTTTTTTGCTTCGGGCAGCGTTTTGAAATATCCATTTTGACGCGCACCATTTTTAGCATAAAATCTTGCGAAATACAAACCGTCCTTTCTTTGACAAATACCTTTCCCACACTCTTTGCCTTTTAAATTTTTTCCCATGACGGACTCCTTTCACGTTAAAAAAAGAGTCCAACGCAAATATAAAGTATATCACAAGGACTCCGTTTTTTCAATCTTAACAGACAAATATTTCAGCTATTAAAGGCTATATAATCAATTCTCGGCGAATGTATTCCTCAAATTCTTTACGCTTCACTAACTTTCGTGTTCCAACATATAAAACAAAAGGGCAGTTTGGCTGTTTTAACATGGAGTCAATCTTATTGATACCTATGTTGCTATATTCAGCCGCTTCCTTTATTGTTAATGTTATTTTCAAATGAATAGGAACTTTTACTTCTGTTTCCTTATATAAATGCAGTTCTTTTTCTTCACTGCTATTTGATTTATTCATTCAAAATCCCCCTTATCTTCTTTCAATTTAATGGAAAATAGGCTCATCAGACGGTCTTAGCAAACCTCACAAGAATTTCACTTCCGCATGGTTCTCATGCAGCTCTACCCG
>ERZ773239.1783-NODE-1783-length-14693-cov-3.686159_pt1 | contig 14693 bp, 10 predicted proteins | sample MGYA00580521_ERZ773239 | MGnify/ENA primary metagenome ERZ773239 (study PRJEB29015, sample SAMEA2737801) | human gut metagenome | biome: human gut; feature: human-associated habitat; material: faeces | place: China | collected 2012 ... | reverse complement strand
ACTTGATTTTACAAAATTTGGACGGGGAAGTCTTTACCTGATCTGCGGGGATACGGGAGCGGGAAAGACGACGATTTTTGATGCGATCACATTTGCGCTTTACGGGGAGGCAAGCGGGCAGGTGCGCGACGCAGGAATGTTTCGGAGCAAATATGCGGAAGCCACAGCGGACACGTTTGTGGAGCTTGTATTTTCCTGTCAGGGAAGTACCTACACAGTAAGAAGAAATCCCGAGTATCTGAGGCCGAAGACGCGCGGGGAAGGAATGACGGTGCAGAAAGCGGATGCAGTTTTGGCATTTCCGGACCAGAGACAGCCGATCACAAAGGCGAGGGAGGTAACGAAGGCGGTGACGGAGCTTGTCGGTCTCGATTATCGCCAGTTTACGCAGATTGCGATGATTGCGCAGGGAGATTTCCAGAAACTTCTTCTGGCGGGAACTGCGCAGAGATCCGAGATCTTTCGCCAGATTTTCCACACCGGACCATATCAGGATTTGCAAAATCGCCTGAAAACCTCTGCAAAAGAATGTTGGAAGACCTACGATGAGACGCGAAGAAGCATTGTGCAGTATCTCGATGGGGTTCGCATTTGGGAAGCAGAGATCGAAAGCGGATCGAGAGAAAAAACAGATCGTCAAAACATGATTGCGGAGTGGGGTGCGATTCAGTCTGCGCAATTTCAGGGATGTACGGTTCGAGGAATTGAACTGCTCACGGAATTTTGTGCAGTGGATGCAGAACGTTTAAAAGAATTGCAAGCGCGTCTTGGAGAGTGCCGTGAGCACTTGCAGAGAGAGCAAAACCGACAGGATCGGATAGAAGAGTGTCAGCGCCTGCGCGCAGAACTTGAGCAGGATGAGGCGAGGATGGTATCTGCGTTTGAGGCAAGGAATCAGGCAGAGCGAGAGTATGAAATTTGCCGTGCCGCGGCAGAGCGTGGAAAGAGCCTTGATCAGGAAATTTTACTGCTTAAGGAGGAAGAAAACCGGCGAAACCGTCAGAGACTGAGAAAGGCTCGTCTGGCAAACCTTCAGGATATGATTCAGAACGAGGAGTATGATGGGAAACGTTTTCAGGAGGAGCTTGCGAGATATACAGAGCTTCTCAAGCAGGAGTCTTCTTCGGAACAGATAAGAGAAAAACACAGCGAGAGAATCCGACAGCAGGCAGAAGGGAGACAGCTTTTGCAAAACGGTGCTCATCTTCGCGTATTGGAGACGGAGATAGAGAAACAACAGGCTTCGTATCAGATGCTTGCAAAAGAGCGGGCACAGGCAGAACAGGGATATCTCATTCTCGAACAACGGTTTCTCGATGCACAGGCAGGAGTTCTCGCACGCCATTTAAGTCCCGGAGCTCCGTGTCCGGTCTGTGGTTCGCTTGAACATCCGCATCCGACCGTTCTCGCAGAGGATGCCCCGGATAAAGAAGAGCTGGAGCGGGAGAAAGCGCAACTTGAGAAAATTCGCCAGAGCGCACAGAGTGCAAGCGCAAAGTCGGCACAGCTGATGAAACAGAGGGAGCTGGAGACAACGGAATTTATTGAGACAACCGGGATTTTTCTGGGAGAATTAGGAACTCAGACAGAGGCAGAAACCTGCGATCTCAATGAATGGCTGGAGCGGATTCGAATTTCTTTAGAGACGTTAGAGGCACAGGAAAAGGAGTATCAGCGATGGGAAGCACAGATTCAAGAGTGCGAGAAGAAGAGCCTTGAGATTCGCCGGAAGATTCAGGAGGCAGAAATTGCCCTTGCCGGTTTGCGTGCCGAACAGAGGGAGTTGATCCGACAGGATGAGGAGGAAAGCTCCAGTCGCGACAATCAGAAAAAGAGTGATAAGACGGAGACAGATTCCTGGGAGAGCGAAGATCTGAATGCCTTGATTCAGAGAAAGCGAGAGGAAAAGCGGACGTTGGAAACTGCCTTAAAACAGGCGGAGGAAACCCGCAGAAGAGCCGGTGAGACATTTGCACGCCTGGAGGAGAGTCTTCGTTTGCATAAGGAAAGACTTTTCAAACTGCAAGAAGAACTGGAAGAAGAGTTTGATAGAACCAACGAAGCCAATAAAACCAATAAATCCAAAGAAACCAATAAGACAAACGAAATCATCAAGATGAACGAAATTAAGGGGGAGTTTGAGACTCTGCTTTTTTCTCTCAGAGAACAGATTGGTCGGTTGAGAGAGGAGGTGTGCGAGTGGAATCAGCGCGTGCAGGATCAGTATGCGATATTGAAAAACAATGAGGGGATCCTCACACGCGTTCGTCTTCGCCAAAAAGAGCTTGAATCCGCGGAACAGAAATATACCTGGATCCGTGCACTTTCGGAGACCGCAAACGGAACACTTGCCGGAAAAGAGAAGATTGAGCTTGAGACCTATGTGCAGATGGCGTATTTTGACCGGATCCTGCGTCGGGCAAATCTGCGTCTGATGACGATGAGCAGTGGTCAGTATGAACTCAAACGGCGAAGCATCTCGGAAAATCGAAAAGAAAAATCGGGATTGGAGCTGGATGTCATCGACCATTACAACGGCTCGCAGAGAAGTGTCCGGACACTCTCAGGCGGAGAGACGTTTCAGGCTTCGCTCTCTCTTGCGCTCGGTCTCTCGGATGAGATTCAGGCGCGGGCGGGGGGGATTCGCCTTGACGCAATGTTTGTGGATGAGGGATTTGGCTCTCTCGACGAGGATGCACTCTCGCAGGCGGTGCGTGCTCTCGAGAATCTGACGGAGGGAGATCGGCTTGTTGGAATCATTTCCCATGTTGCAGAGCTCAAAGACCGGATTGAGAACAAAATTGTTGTGACAAAAACCCGGCAGGCGGGAAAGACCGGAAGCCGGGCGAAAGTTGTCTGCTAGAAAATTTTGCACAGATCGTATTTGAAAAGCGTTAAATCCTGATGTCTGACAGGAACCTTCCGTGCAAAGTTAGAAGTGCAGAGTTAGAAGTGCAGAGTTAGAGCAAGATGCGAGATTTCAGCTCAGAAAACGGGATCATCGCGGGCTGATCGGTCTGATGGGTTCCGATGTGCTTTTCCATCCAGACCATGTTGTACCAGCGGTGAAACTTGTACCCGCACTGATAAAACTCTCCGACAAGGCGGTAGCCGAGTTTCTCATGAAAACGGACGCTGTCTTTTGTCAGATGGGGATCGTTATCCTCAGCTGGATAGGCAATGCAGGCGTTGAGATTCAGGATGTTTTGAGTGGAGAGTGTGCGCTCCAGGGCATTGTAGAGGAGGCGACCAATCCCGTTTTTGCGGTGGGAGCGGTCGACATAAATCGAAGTCTCAACAGCCCAGTCGTAAGCAGGGCGGTCATGAAACGGACTGGCATAGGCGTAGCCGACCGGCGTACCGTTCTCCTCGGCAATGAGATAGGGGTATCTCTTTAACGTGTGTTCGATTCGGTTTGCGAATTCTTCGACAGACGGAATTTCATATTCAAACGTGATGGCAGTGTCTGTCACGTAGGGGGCGTAGATGTCTAAGAGGGCAGATGCGTCCTTTTTTTCTGCAATGCGAATGGTAGGAATTGTGGATGAGTTTTGAATAGAGTCCATAATCGTTGACCTCCGATAAATGATAATAGGGATATTTTTTAATCTGTTTTTTAGCCCCACTTTAGCACAAAGTGAGAGGAAAAACAAGAAATTCTAATACGGTAACAGCCGGTCTGTGAAATCTCTGTGAAAACGTGGAAATACGAAAATAAATCTGATACAATGCAGATAACAGGGACCGAAGAGATACCTTGGCAAAAAGCCTTAAAGGTCTTAAAAAAATAAAAATAATTAAAATACGATGAATATGAGATAGGATGGATAGTCAGGAGGATGAGACGATGGATGGATTAAAAGTGCTTGTCGTGGATGACGAGGCGAGAATGAGAAAGCTGGTGAAGGATTTCCTCACCGTAAAGGGATTTCAGGTTTTAGAGGCAGGAGATGGCGAGGAGGCAGTCGATATTTTCTTTAAACAGAAAGATATTGCACTGATTATTCTCGATGTGATGATGCCGAAGATGGACGGATGGGAGGTTTGTAAAACAATCCGCCAGTACTCCAAGGTGCCGATCATTATGCTGACGGCACGCAGTGAGGAGAGAGATGAGCTTCAGGGATTCAAGCTCGGTGTGGACGAGTATATTTCCAAACCGTTCAGCCCGAAGATTCTTGTCGCCCGTGTCGAGGCGATTCTGCGCCGGAGCAATATGACTGTCAAGGAAATCTCTGATGTCGGTGGCATCTGTCTGGACAAACCGGCGCATCAGGTGACGATCGATGGAAAACCGATTGATTTGAGCTACAAGGAGTTTGAGCTTTTAAACTATTTTATCGATAATCAGGGAATTGCGCTCTCGAGAGAGAAGATTCTCAACAACGTATGGAACTATGATTACTTCGGTGATGCCCGCACAATCGATACCCATGTAAAGAAGCTGAGAAGCAAGATGGGTGAGAAGGGCAATTATATCAAGACAATCTGGGGCATGGGATACAAGTTTGAGGTGGATGATGACAGTCAAAAAGATTGAGAAACAGCTCCAACAGGATAAGCGGATGCAACATTCAATCCGTCACCGGATTATGTTGATTTACGTGGGACTGATGGTGGCGACAATTCTTGCGATTCTCGTTGTCAACAACTGGTGGCTTGAGCGCTATTACGTCAATCAGAAACTCAAAGTGATGGAGGAGGCATACAACACCGTCAACCATAAAGTGATGGAGGAAGCGCAGGATGGCGAGAGCATCAGCAGTGTGATCAGCCGGGAACTTGAGGCAGAATGGCAGCAGTGGGGACAGATGCCGTTTGATGAAAACGGGGAGGATGCGGATACTCAGACGGATGATTCTGAAAACTCGGGAAGTTTTCGAAGTTATTGGAAGCAGAAAAAGAAGAATCGGACTGCGACAAATTCGGATCAGGACAACGATACGATTCTTCGAACAATCCGAACATTCGGTGAGAGAAATAACCTGACGACGGTTCTGATTGACAGCTCAACGGGAAAAGCCTTCTTAAGTTCCGGTCGGGAGAGCGATTTCCTCGCACAGAAAGTACAGCGCTATGTGCTTGGAAAGGGCGGAGGAGATGCCCAGATTTTAAAAGAACATGACAACTATATCGTGGAGACAAATTACGACAAGCGGTCGAATGCGAGCTACATGGAAGCCTGGGGATTTTTCTCGGATAACAGCACGCTCTTTATCATGTCGATGCCTCTTGCAGGAATCCATGACAGCGTGATGCTTGCAAACCGTTTTACGACGTTTGTCGGATTTGTGGCGTTGATTCTTGGAACGATCATCATGTACTTTGTCGCCAACCGCGTAATAAAGCCGGTGCTCGCGCTCGCGGCACTCTCGGAGAAGATGTCAAATCTCGACTTTGACGCCCACTATGAGGCGGATGCTCAGGATGAGATCGGAATTCTCGGACGCAATATGAACAACCTCTCGAGTCGGCTCAAGGATGCAATCGGAGCGCTTCAGGATGCGAACCGACAGCTCCAGCACGACATTGACGAGAAGACCCAGATTGATGAGATGCGAAAGGAATTTATCGCAAATGTCTCCCATGAACTCAAGACTCCGATTGCGTTGATTCAGGGCTATGCCGAGGGTCTGACCGAGGGAATGTGTGAGGATGAGGAGAGTCGGAATTACTACTGCGAAGTCATCATGGATGAGGCGGGAAAGATGAACAAGATGGTGAAACAGCTTCTGACGCTGACGGCACTTGAGTTTGGAAACGATGCTCCGTCGATGGACACGTTCGACATCACAGAACTAATTCAGGATCTGATCCGATCCTCATCGATCCTTATTCAGCAGAATGAGGCGACGGTCTGCTATCAGCCGGATGGACCGTGTATGGTATTTGCGGATGAGTTTAAGATCGAGGAGGTTGTGACGAACTATCTGACGAATGCGATTCATCATCTCGATGGAGAGCGACGGATTGAGATTCGCGTTGAGAAGATCGGGGAGACGGTGAAGGTGACGGTCTTCAATACCGGAAATCCGATCCCGGAGGCAGATCTTCCGAACCTCTGGACGAAGTTCTACAAGGTTGACAAGGCGAGAACAAGGGCTTACGGAGGAAGCGGAATCGGACTTTCAATCGTCAAGGCGATCATGGATATTCATCACCAGAGTTGTGGCGTTGTAAACGTTGAGGGCGGTGTGGAGTTCTGGTTTACGCTTCAGGCGCAGAAATAAATCCCGGGTTTTTGCAAACGTCGACTTGGATAATCTCCAGTGAAAAACCAGGAAAAAAGATACAGAAAATAGTTGACAAGCACTGGAAAAAGTCTTGAAATGTGAAAAAATAAAATATAAATTCAATCAAACCGATGAAGCGGAGATAAAAACAAGTCGTGCACTTACAGAGAGACGGGATGCTGAGAACCGTTAGAACGCAGTTTGTTAAATGGACCGCCGAGGGCGCAGTCAAAGGCTGGCAAATGAGATAAATCAAATGGTAAATCATAGACAGCTGAGTATTCTGCGACGTGAGACACGCGTGAGAGGTCAGGAATATGATGGTATTCCGTAAAGCGCACGGAAGCCGGAGTGATACAGACAGAGCGGGCAGTTGAGAGATACCCGATTGAGTCAGAGCTTCCGGTGAAGTGAATCAAGGTGGCACCGCGGGAAGCGTGAATGTAACAAGTCCCGTCCTTGGCAGACTTTCTATATTTGAGAGTCTGTCATGGACGGGACTTTTTTATTATTTCATAGGAAATTTCGTTCCATCCATATATTCCATATTCTATCAATCGATCAATTAGAAGGAGGATAAGAGAGATGATGACGCTTGAACAGGCTAAGAAACTCGCTGAGGAAGGCAGATACGGAAGAATTCCGCTGACCAGGGAGATTTATTCAGATATTCGCACCCCACTTGAAGTTCTGAGAATTTTAAAACAGGTGAGCCGTCACTGTTATCTGCTTGAGAGTGTGGAGGAATCGAAACAGTGGGGACGTTACACGTTTCTCGGATTTGATCCTCTTCTCGAGATCAGCTGTCAGGATGGGACGATGACAATCAAGGGTGCGACGACAACGACCCGGAAAGTCGATCATCCGAAGGAGGCGATTCGCCAGATTCTTGAGGAGAATCGAAGCCCGCGCCTTAAGGGTCTCCCGACATTTACCGGTGGTCTTGTGGGATATTTCTCCTACGATTACATCAAGTATGCAGAGCCGACGCTGGAGTTAGAAAAAGCCGATGAGGATTCTTTCAAGGATGTCGATCTGATGCTGTTTGATAAGGTGATCGCCTTTGACAATTTCCGTCAGAAAATGATCCTGATCGTCAACATGAAGACAGATGCGATGGAAGAAGAGTATCACAAGGCAGAATTGGAACTTGAGCGACTCGCCTATCTGATTCGGAATGGAAATCCGGCATCCAATCAGCCTCTGAAACTTAAATGTGAACTTCAGCCGACGTTCTCGAAAGAGAAGTACTGTGAGATGGTGGAGAAGGCAAAGCATTATATTTGCGAGGGAGATATTTTCCAGGTTGTGCTATCGAATCGTTTGGAGGCAGAGATGGAGGGAAGTCTTCTCGATGCATACCGGGTACTTCGGACGACAAATCCATCCCCGTATATGTTTTACTTCTTCAGTGATGACATTGAGATTGCGGGAGCATCCCCGGAGACTCTTGTCAAACTCACAGACGGAAAACTTTTTACTTACCCGCTTGCGGGAACGCGACCGAGAGGTGCTTCTAAGGAAGAAGATCAGAGACTCGAGCGGGAACTGCTCGCAGATGAGAAGGAGCGAGCAGAGCACAACATGCTCGTCGATCTCGGAAGAAACGATCTCGGAAAGATCAGTCGGATTGGAAGTGTAAAGGTAGAAAAATATATGGAAGTTGAGCGATATTCCCATGTGATGCATATCGGATCGACCGTGAGCGGAACGATTCGTCCGGAGTGTGACGCCGTTGATGCCGTTGATGCGATCCTTCCGGCAGGAACACTGTCAGGAGCACCGAAACTTCGGGCGTGTGAGATCATTCAGAAACTTGAGGGCGGACGTAGAGGAATCTACGGAGGTGCAATCGGTTATCTTGACTTTGCGGGAAACCTCGATGTGTGTATCGCGATCCGCATTGCCTACGCAAAGCGCGGAAAAGTGTATGTGCGCTCGGGAGCCGGAATTGTGGCAGACAGCATCGCAGAGAGTGAGTATCAGGAGTGTCTGAACAAGGCAAAGGCAGTTGTGAGTGCGATTGATACGGCACGGAAAGGAATGGAAGAATGATCGTTTTGATTGATAATTATGACAGCTTTTCTTATAACCTCTATCAGCTTGTGGGAAGCATTGATCCGGATATTCGCGTGATTCGCAATGATCAGATCACGATTGAGGAACTTGAGGGATTGAAGCCTGAGGCGATCATTCTCTCGCCGGGACCGGGAAGACCGGAGGATGCCGGAATCTGCATCGAGGTTGTACAGAAGCTCGGGTCAAAGATTCCGATATTTGGAGTCTGTCTCGGACACCAGTCGATCTGCAAGGCGTACGGGGCGAATGTGACGTATGCGAAAGAACTGATGCACGGGAAAGTCTCAAAAATTTCCATCCATCCGCAGAGTCGCCTGTTTGCAGGACTTGAGAACGGGATGCAGGTCGGTCGTTATCATTCGCTGTCAGCAGAAGAAGCGACAATGCCGGAAGAATTGCTTGTCACAGCGAGAACGGAAGACGGGGAGATCATGGCGGTCGAGCATCGAACGAGTCCGGTGTTTGGCGTGCAGTTTCATCCGGAATCGATCTTGACTCCAGATGGAAGAGCGATTCTGGAAAATTTCTTTAAAGTATTTCGGAAAACAATTTGAGAAATTAAGAAAAGGAGAGCACGAGGATGATTAAGGAAGCCATTTTAAGAGTATATAGAAATGAAAATCTTACCTACGAAGAGGCAGAGCAGGTGATGAATGAGATTATGGAGGGCGAGGCAACTCCGGTGCAGATGAGCGCTTACCTGACAGCTCTTGGCATGAAGGGAGAGACCGTCGAGGAGATCACGGCATCAGCATCTGGAATGAGAGCGCACTGCGTTCGTCTGCTTCACAATATGGATGTGCTGGAAATTGTCGGAACAGGCGGAGACGGAGCGAACTCTTTCAACATTTCTACAACATCCGCACTTGTGATCTCAGCAGCAGGAATTCCGGTCGCAAAACATGGAAATCGTGCCGCTTCGAGCAAATGCGGGGCAGCGGATGTGCTCGAGGCACTCGGCGTTGACATCACGATCTCTCCGGAGAAGAGCCGGGAACTTTTAGAAAAGATCGGAATCTGCTTCCTGTTTGCTCAGAAATATCACGGTGCAATGAAGTATGTCGCTCCGGTCAGAAAAGAGCTTGGAATCCGGACAATTTTCAACATTCTTGGACCTCTCGCAAATCCGGCAGGTGCAAATATGGAGCTGATGGGAGTCTATGATGAGACCCTCGTAGAACCGCTTGCCCAGGTTCTCGCAAATCTCGGCGTGACGCTGTGCTGATGAATGCAGGATCAGCGATTTATCTGGCAGGAAAGGCAGGGACGATTGCGGAGGGAATCGAGATTGCCGGAGAGATTATTGACAGCGGAAAGGCAAAGAAACAGCTTGAAGCCTTTGTAAATGGTTCAAGAGATCAGCTCGGAGAATAAATAGTTCAATCGTTCGGACAGGAGAGGAAAGACATATGATTTTGGATGAGATTGCAGAGAAGACGAGGGCAAGAGTTCAGGAAGAAAAGAAAAAAGTGTCTGCACAGACCATGAGAGAGCTTGCAGAGTCGCATCGATGTCCGGAAAACAAAAAGTTTTTGTTTGAGCAGGCACTTCGGGCACCGGGACTTTCCTTTATCTGTGAGGTCAAGAAGGCATCTCCGTCAAAGGGTGTGATTGCGGAGCATTTTCCGTATCTTGAGATTGCAAGAGAATATGAGAAGGCAGGGGCAAGTGCGCTCTCTGTCCTCACAGAGCCGTTTTATTTTCAGGGAAGCGACGCTTATCTAAAAGAAATTGTGGAGACTGTTTCGATTCCGATTCTGAGAAAAGATTTTACGGTTGATTCCTATATGATCGATCAGGCAAGCGTTCTCGGTGCTTCGGCAGTGCTTCTGATCTGTGCAATTCTCGGGGACGGACAGCTTAAGGAATATTTGGCACAGGCGCAGGAACTCGGACTTTCTGCTCTCGTGGAGGCTCACGATGAGCGCGAGGTCGAGCGGGCCTTGCGTGCCGGGGCTAGGATTGTCGGCGTCAACAACCGAGATTTGAGAACGTTTGAAGTCGATGTCAATAATTCTGTGCGCTTGAGAAGCCTTGTGCCGAGAGAGATCGTGTTTGTCTCAGAGAGCGGAATTCGGGGAGCGGAGGATACAAATAAACTTTATGAAAATGGAACGGACGCAGTGCTGATCGGGGAGACACTGATGAGAAGTGCAGATAAGGCGGTGACGCTTCGCGAGCTTGGAAGAAGAGAAGAATTTTGAGAAGAGAAGGATTTTGAGAAGACGATGGACGATAACAAGATGGATGCCGAAAAAACAGATGACAGAAAAGCCGACGACAGAAAATCTGACAACAAGAAAGCAGATGACAGAAAAGCAGATGATCGAAACATGGAGATCAGGCGGACAAAGATCAAAATCTGTGGGCTGACTCGATTGAAAGATATGGATGTATTGAATGCATGCAGACCAGATTTTGCAGGACTGGTGTTTGCACAAAGTCGCAGACAGGTCAGTGAGGAGCTGGCAGAGAAACTGCGTGCGCACCTGAGTCGGGAGATTCCGATTGTCGGGGTGTTTGTGGATGCACCATCGGAGCAGATTGAGCGCCTTGTGGAAAGAGAGATCATCGATGTAGTTCAGCTTCACGGGGAGGAGACTCCGAGCAATCTTGAAGATTTGCGGGAGCGTCTGAACCGTCTTGGCAGAAAGGTTCCTCTGATCAAGGCGATTCGGATGAGTGAAAAGACGGATCTTGCGATCTGGTATGAGAGTGAGGCAGATTATTTGCTCTTGGATGCGATGCAGGCGGGAGCAGGGAAACTGTTTGATCACAAGCTGTTAGAATCACATCTTCCGATTCAAAAGCCGTGGTTTCTTGCAGGCGGGATGAATCCTGAAAATGCTTCTTTTGCGATTGATCGTTTTTCTCCGTCTGGTGTGGATGTCAGCAGTGGAGTCGAGACGGACGGAAAAAAAGATCCTGAAAAGATTCGTCGGATGATCGCAGAGGTGCGTTCCCATTTTTTTGATTAAGTGCTATAATGATCGCAGGAGCAGTGCACTGACAGTTCAGTAGTAGTGCAGGAGCAGTATAGTAGCGCAGATTTGCGAGTATTGATTTGAAAACATGCGTATAGGACACTTATAAGTCGCAGATAAGATGCATACAAGATACGGGAGAGGACTGGGATCATGGAACTTGGATCAGAAGAAAAATCGTATATCAGAGAACATGCAGGCGAAGGATATGAACTCTTAAAAGAGCTGGCACAGATTCCGGCACCTTCGAATCATGAGGAACGTCGAACTGAGTTTTGTAAAAACTGGCTTGAGAAAAATGGGGCAAAAGGAGTCTATGTGGACAGTGCCGGAAATGTGGTTTATCCGCATCATGTGACGGCGACAAATCCTGTGATTGTCTTTATGGCACATATGGACGTTGTATTTCCGGATGAGACCCCTCTTCCGTGGAAGGAGGAAGGAGGACATCTTTGTTGCCCGGGAGTCGGAGATGACACCGCAAATCTTGTTGCGCTTCTGCTTTCGGCAAGATATGTTGCAGAGCGGGATTTGAAGCCGTCAGATGGATGTGGTGTCTTGTTTGTGTGCAACACGGGCGAGGAGGGACTTGGAAATTTAAGAGGTTCCCGGAAAATCTGTGAAGATTATGGAAATCGGATCAAGGCATTTACGAGTTTTGATTGCACAATGGACACGATCGCCTGTCGGGCGGTAGGTTCCGAGCGCTTTCGCGTGAACGTAAAGACTGAAGGAGGACATTCTTATAGTTGCTTTGGCAATCCAAATGCGATTGCAGTCATGGCAGATCTGATTCGGGAAATTTATGAAATTTCTGTGCCGGAGGGCGGAAAGACGACCTACAACGTCGGTGTGATCGAAGGTGGAACCTCAGTCAACACGATTGCGCAGGAGGTCCATATGCTCTGCGAGTATCGCTCGGATGATGCGGACAGCCTTGACTGGATGAAGGCGCGTTTTGCGGAGATTTTTTCAAAGAAGAGAGAGGGTGCTGTGGTATCGGTGGAGGTTGTCGGGCTGCGCCCGTGTGAGCGATTAAATGAGGAGCAGAAAAAGGTTCGCGAAGAGATGCTTGATTTTGCGAAAGAGACGCTTGCATGCATAACTGGAAAAATGCCTGCGCTTGTTCCGATTTCGACGGATTGCAACATTCCTCTTTCGATGGGAATTCCGAGCGTGTGCTATGGAACGTGTTTTGGCGCGGGTGCGCACACGAGGGAAGAGTATGTGGAGCGGGATTCGATTGGGCTGGGCTATGAGGTAGCACTGAGCGGGGTGTTGAGATATTTTTCAAAATAAAATTCACAATTTATAAAGCAGAAAAACCTCCATTGCCAGAAAACGGGGTACATATCAGGGTGTCCGTCAGGCAGTGGAGGTTTTTTATTGCGTATAGAATCTTGAAATCTTGTCTAGGGGCGTTTACTGTTCGTCCATATCGTCTCCGAGTTCATTGTAGCGGGAGGTATCGTAAGGGCGAATCAGGTTTGGATCGACATTGTTCTGGACAAGCGTGATCAGATCTCTCATATTCACATGCTGATCTTTCATTTCTTCACGGGTCGCAGGAACGTAGTGCTCGAGGATCGGCAGAACAATCAGGATTGTGATTCCGGCGGTGAAACCACCGTTGTAGAGAACGAAGCCACCGTGAAGTGCGCTTGTCGCCGTACAGATTGAGGCACACAAGAATCCGCAGGCGATGCCGGCGCGAGTGCCGTAGCGTCCGACAATCGGGCTCATTCCCGTCGCGAAGGCAGCTCCGTTTAAATAGCCCTGCATCGAGATTGACCAGGTGAGCTGTCTTCCGTTGATGTGGCAGAAGAACAGTGTAAAGAGGTACAGGCACTCGTAGCCGAGAAGGATCGGCAGGATGTTGCGCGGATGCTGTCCCATTGCAGTGAACGTCAGAGCGGCGAGCACGATTCCGAAAGTCGGACCGGTAAATCCAGCGCCCTCGGAAAATTGAATGGCGAGATTTAAATAAATTAAGAAGATACACCCGTAAAACCCGATGTTCATCAGGCAGATCGGCATTCCGTATTTTTCCGCAAAGTCACTGCGAAATCCCGTGTCCTTGAACAGATGTTTCAGTCCGTGGAGACTTTTTCCATTTAAAATATATCCGCTCAGGATGCAGATCGCAAAGATCGTTAAGTAAAAGCAGTTTCCATACAGGCGGAAGCTGTGACCAAACTGCTCATAGACTGGCGTATCCACGACGAGGGAGGTTGGCACTTCGATTCCCATCGTGCGGTACATGAAGTTGAACACGAGGAAGCCGAAGATTCCGAATGCGAGACCACCGTTGTACAGGTTATATCCCTTATGCCATGCGTGTGCACCGGGCAGGATTGCCGGAACGACAAAACCGAGCATCAGGCTGAACAGGATGGCGAGGATCACTCCTTTGGCAGTGAGCTGTACCTGACCGAACACGAAATTGTCCCCGATTGTGTAGCGGAACAGGAATTCGCTGATGAAGGGAGCAAACGAGGTCGTAAACATGCAGACATGCAGGTTGCTCTTAAAATTCAGGTGCTTTAATTTTAAATAGATGAAAGGGGTAAAGAGGCAGGGCAACATGTTCAGGATATTCAATCCGTAAAAACAGTGTGCCACAACGAGAAAATATCCCGCCATTGTGTTGGCGCGGGACTCGCCTTTGAGACTGACCATGAGAATGGCGCACAGAAGACCGCAGGCTCCAGCGTTGAGCATAGCGCTTGAGAGACCGCCGACGGCGAAGTAATCGGTCACGAGGGGACATGGAGTGATCAGAATCAGATACCATCCATATAAAACCGCAGAAATCGTTTTTCTCGTGTATAATGTAGCGATTCCTGCTGAGATAAGAAATGCGGTAGAAAAACCGAAAGCGATGCCGTTGATGATCCGACTGTTTTGTTTGGCATTCATAAATGAAGAAAATCCCCCTGAATCATATAAAATAGTAGTTGCTTCTTAATATATAATCATAACATGATTTATTGAGAAAAACCTGTTTTTTTATAAAAACAATAAGAAATCCCCAAAAACAGGAGGGGATTTGGTGAAAATGAGCATAAAAATTGGAGTTTTGCTCTTATGTGGGGGCTGTGTGGGTGAGGCAAAGGGGGGAAAGAGGGGGAAAGAAAAAGACTTGAAAAAGAAAATGTAAAAAAATGTAAAATAGTGGTTGACATTTTGTAAAGGGTCTGGTAATATAATGAACGCACCGCAAAACGGAGCAACGATCTGAAAAATGATCGAAAAAATAAAACAAAAAAGTGCTTGACAAGTTCACAACACTCTGATATAATGAATGAGTTGCTGATGAGAAACAGGCAACAAAAGAAACAAAAACTGAACCTTGAAAATGAAAGATTGAACAGTGTTTAAAACCCTGAAAATTCTT
>ERZ773239.1781-NODE-1781-length-14701-cov-3.873276_pt1 | contig 14701 bp, 15 predicted proteins | sample MGYA00580521_ERZ773239 | MGnify/ENA primary metagenome ERZ773239 (study PRJEB29015, sample SAMEA2737801) | human gut metagenome | biome: human gut; feature: human-associated habitat; material: faeces | place: China | collected 2012 ... | reverse complement strand
TACAAGTTCAGTCAGAACAATTTCCTCAGCACGGCTGCGGATGCTGTTCATGCGGCGTACCCATTCCAACTGGTCAGCAGCTTTCAGGGCTTCAGTCGCACTTTCTTGCTTTGCCATAGCAGAAACGATGATTTCCATATGCTCGTTGCAGGCTTGGTCAATCTCGGCAAGGTGCCGATGCAGCGTTCCGCTTGTGAGCAGGCTTGCATAGAGAACCGGACGATGTTCTTTCAGATAGCTGTGGCGCATACGTCCGTATGTGCCTATCTGATATTCTGGCTCATCTGGCAGGGTAAGGTTTGGGATAAGGTAATCGCCCTCCTGATGATAAGTGCCGCCCATTTGATCAAATAACGATTTCATAAAAATCAGCTCCTTTGTGTGTTGATTTCCAGCGGTTATAAGGTGTTTTGACTCCTTTCCTACAACTGCTGTTCCATTCACCACAAATGAGCCGCAGTCATATGTATTAGGTGGGAGAAACCACCCTCTACATAGTAACTCTTGATTGACAATGCTGTTGCTCTCTCCTGTGAGTTCGTCATCACGACTCAATCTACAGTAGATAGCAGTAATTTTGTCAGACTGCCTATTCATATCTTGTTCCTCCTTAATCGGCGGGCAGTCTGCCAATACAGGATTGCTTGTATATATCATATCACATATTCGTGAATAAATCCACTCTTTCGTTAGAATATTTTTTGAGCATTTTTAGTTTTCTCTTGCCATGTGGTCGAGCAACTTACCGGAAAGACTTCGTGTGCCATCGTAGCTACCGCCAAATCGGTAAGTAGTCTGACCGGAACGAATGGTTACGGTGATCTTTGGCAGCTCTGCCGCACAGTAGTTGCGAACGATGATACTGCCGTTTTCATTGACTGTGTAATTCTTGTTTTTCTGTTCATTCATATAATTGTCCTTTCTTGATTTTTGGAATGGATGGGAATGGAAACGAATCGAAGGGAAGGATTAACGCTTCTGTTCCTGTTTGCGTTCGATTTTTCTGCCAAGGGTCTGCTCGATATTGTGGCGAATGGTATCAAGCCGCTGTGCTTCGTCTTTGGCGGTCTGATACTGGTTGTAAAGCTTGTTTTTCTTTTTGATGAGCTGTTCCACTTCCGTCTGCAATGCCTTGTGGCTCGGCAGCTTCTTGAGTCCCTTGGAATCAAAATATCGTTTGGCGGCGTTCAGAATGATGAAGTCGCTGTCATGCTCGTCACGATATTTCTGACGGGCTTTTTCTTTCTTACAGGCTTTCAGCTCGTCAATCACATATCGTGTTTTGTGATAGTTCAGCACATAGTCACGGAACTCTTTCTTTTCTGCGATTGTAGCTTCCACTGATTTCATTTCTGTGCGAATATCACTCAGCTTTTCGTGGGCGGCATCACAGGCGGCAGCCAATGCTTCGGGAGAATCAAATCCCATTTCCTGATACAGCAGATAGGCACGGCTGGCATTTTTGAGATTGTGTTTCTTTGCCCAATGCTCGTAACCTTTGCCTTTTTCCTTTGCGGCATCAATATCCACCATGCGGCTAACAGTATCACGCTCGTTGATGGTTTTCTGCATAGCGGGTGCAGAATGGATGGGGTCGGTTTTTACCCTCACTCGTTTTGTGTTTCTGACAATAACAGCGAACACAGCCGATCTATCAAAATCGTCACCCAGCTTTCGTGCTGTGATGGGCTTGGTGCGGTCGGGTGTGAGATAGGACAAGCGCCCACGGCTCTCTTTGACGGTAATGCCACGGCGGAGAAGTTTTTCTGCGAAGTCCTCAAAGCTGACAGTATCAGAAAGTGCCATGCGGATTTCTTCACGGAGCTTGTCTTTGTCTGTTTCAAATTTGGTCTGCTTGACGGGTAAGCCCTGTTCGGCAAGAACAGCGTTTTCTTCATCCAGCGCAAGCTGTCCTTTCTTCTTCGCCCAATACTCACGCTCGGTCACACGGGTCTTACTGCCGTTCAGCAGATCAATCTGATACAGACCCGCATCGTGACACATTTCCATAACCTCGGAGCGAAAATATTCCATAGCTGCGTTGGTGCATCGGTGCTTCATACCCGGTTGGGTATCGCATGATCTGTCCATATACGGCATGAACGGAACTTCTTCAATTCGCAGAGAATTGATAACGATGTGTACATGAACATTGCCGCTGCCGTTGTGACCGTCGGGATGGGTACAGACAATAGCCTGATGACCGGGAAAGTGTTCCTTGCAGAATTTCTCACCAAGGCTCTGCGCCAGATCTACGGTCAATCCGTGGTCGGGAACATCCTTGGGATCGAAGCTGATGATATAGTGATGACTTTTGACATCTTCCCGTTTTTGATTTTTACCATAGCGGAGATTGGCTCTCAGACAGGCAATCGCAAAATCTTCGTCTCCGCAGTTCAGAGTGGAAATGCGGTAATCCTTTCTTGGGATGAACCTGCCGTTTTCGTCCAGGGTGGGCTTCGTGGTAAACTCGTCGTGCTCAAAAGTGAGGTAGGCTTCGACGGCAGAGTAGTCGGTATTTTTAGAGCTTATATGCTTGAATGTTGCCAACAGCATCACCTACCTTTTTCATCACTTCAAATTTCAGAGTGGCGAGATCAGCGGCGGCATCTTGCAGTTCTTTCGCCATAGCAGGATAGGGACTGTGCCATTCGTTGAGGTGTCGGGCAATCTGATTGAGATTGTTTCCGATCCTACCGTACTCAGCGGTCAGCTTGCCGACCGCAGCGAGCAGATCATCGCTGACCAGAGTTGCCACGATGGTCGGTTTGATGGTTGCGCCAGAGATCGCTTCACGGATAAACTCCGATTGATTCATGTCGTAAATCTCCAATCTGCGGAGAAAGTCGGCGTGTTCTTCATCGTCCAGACGGGTTTTTACGATGTGGGTTCGTTTCGGTGTGTTGTAAGTTTTGGTCACTCAGTTCCTCCTTCATTTGTGAAAATGGTGGACGGCGGATGCCGTCGCTTCCGCTTTGCGGAACAGAGCAGGGTTTGGGGAAGGCACTCCCCAACAAGATTCCATGAGGGGCAAATTGAGCAGATGGCGAATTTTGGACCCATGGTAGAATCTTGCTCTACGCTACACAACCTTTTCGTTTTCGCCGATTTTTCAAGTTCACGCATTTGGCGCTGAACGGTGTTTTGAAAAATGACAAAACAAAAAGAGCCGATTACACAAAACATCAGAAATCGGCGGGAGCATGGCTCTCGCTTCAAAGTGATGTTCTATGTAATCGGCTCTGTAGATCAAAGTCGGGTTCTGCTTTATACAGCTCCCGCCAACAGAACCAAAGGCGTGGTGGAGCAGTTCGGTACTTCCGGTGCACCGATACCGTGTCGGATAAATCCGACTATCTCTCAATATGTTTGAACATTCCTATATTCAGTTGTTATGTATGTGTGGATATATTTTCAACGGTATTATTATACAAGATGTGGCGGTTTCCTGTCAACGCTGCAAATGTTAATATTGTAAGAACAGGAAACTAAAGAACACCGTTGGCTCATCACCAACGGTGTTCTACCTTATTCTGACATGTTCCCAAAACAAAGTGCAGGGATTTTGAACCTATAGCCAGCATAATCTATTTCTTGATGTGTAATCTTTACCTCTTCGGGCATCTTGATTTCATACTCATGGTTGCGGATGTAGTGAAAAACAGTATTGAGAGAATGCGAAGAAAACAATTCTTCTATTCGCTTTAAATCTATTACAGGTACATTTTTGCTCTGCGTGCGAATGTTATGTTTTGCAACGACGCACCAAAACAAATCAATCATCTCTCCGTTCTCAATACCAAACACTTGTTTAAAGAAATGATTTTTGTCCGCCATAGCATATGCCATGATATCCTCAACTTGTTGGCAACCATGATTTATTTCATCTTCTTTGGCGTACACCTCTTTTGAGGAATCAGCGGCAGCAAACCATTTTGTTTCGCAAATCAAAGCTGAGTTAGTTCCTCTATCTAAAATTGCAAAATCAAGATCCGGCAAATCATCACGCAAATGTTTGTGCTTCACTGTATCTTTTGAATTCACAAAAGACTCGAGTTCTGAAACCATCAATCCTTCCAAATCATTTACTTCTTTAGAATATGCCGTATCGTGCATTGTACTGATAACCGCTAAAAGATTTCGTTCTGGACGTGAGCCCATAAATAGCATTGGAGCTATGAGCAACTGATCCTCACCAACTTTCACTATCGGCTGGTACATAATGTCCACATTCTTTTTAGCAGGATCAAAAGAGATATAATTCAGTATCGTTTCAATCTTACTTTTGCTTAATGTCGTTTGAGAACTTATGTATTCTGCAATGCTTTCAGGAGACTGAATGATAAGACTATTTTTGAGACGGATTAAAGGGTTTTCGATTGAGAAGCAACTGCAAAAATGAATATAGCACAAGGTAGTCAATGCTACCCAAAATGTTCTATATTCCTCCATAGTAAACAAATCAAATTCCCATGAACTTGGTAATGTCTTTGTAAGATCCCACTGGGTTTGAGCTATTTTCCTAAAAGTGTTCAATATGCTCTCGGTCAACGAATAGCATATCATTTCATCTTCTACGCTGATTTGTTTCTTTAATTCGGAACTTGCTTTTAATAACTCAAACGGATTAAATAAAGCCGAAAATTCCAGAAAATCATTATTGGTTCCTTCTCTCAGAATATCATTCCATGCAGAACTATTTTGTTTGGCATTTAAGTCAAATGTAACACAGGTTCCGTCAACCGTTGCATCGAAACGCTTTCTTGAATATGCAATGTAGCCGCTACAAATAGCAGAATAAGGATAGGCATATTGATTCAAAAAATCACAGCATTGCGCATATCGAGTTTCAGAAATATCATACACAATAACTTCGTCAGCTTTATCCGGACATGATTGGTTGACCCAGGCAAGCGCCATATTTAAAGCGTCCATTTGGTCTACAATTTGCTTTAATGAAAATGGATTTAGCATACTGCCCATAAACACCAGACTGCACATATCTTCGAAAGTAGCAAGGATATCATGTGTTGCCTGCTTTTTGTGTAGTTTTAGAATTGCATGTCCTTTATGTGCTTCGTCAATAATTTTTTCAATATCTCTCACATTACTCATTGTTCATCCTCTGGCGTGAATTCCAAAATATCATCAACTCCACAATCAAGAGTCTTGCAGATCTTCTCGATGGTATCGAGAGAAATATAATTGTCACGCTTGATGCGTGTAATGATATTGGCACTAAAGCCCGCTTTTTCCATCAACTCGGCATTAGTCATACCCTTGTCGATCAGCAAGTGAAACAACTTTTTATAGGTTACAGCCATGGCAATCCACCTCCTAATATTAACGGTAATTATATCACGAAAACGTGAATAATTCAATTAGTATGATTGATATCGCACGATAAAAAAACACTTCTGTTCAAGTTGGTCAGAAGTAGAACAGCTTACCACTTTGCGTTCAGCAAAGTGGTAAGCTGCTTCATTAGTGCGTATTATAAACTTGTCTGATTATGGTTCGTCTGATATGTTGAATTAAATGCGCTATCAAACAGCCACTTTCTAAAGGACGGGTTGTTCTGAACTTCTCTAAATAATTCCAGTCCGCTTTGCATGCTGTTCATGACCGCTTCATGGGCAGCACGATCACTTTCATCACGGGCATTCTGCTTGTCAGAGAATTGCATTGCATTATTGTACTTCTCATCTCTGCGGACGCTTTCGATAATATCGTTGATCTGCTTCTTGATTTTATCTTCATCCGTCCACTCGATATTACCGAAGATATCATGGAATTCCTTCAAGATGTTTGTGAGCGTATCCAGTTCTGGTACATCAATGCCAACACTGGTGCTAACGGGAATGGGATCGATTTCGCCGTTTTCGTTCTCAAGCTGAATCCTCATAGCCTGTTGTGCTTCCGCACGGTAACTTTCCAGATCCACATCTTCAAGTAAGCCCTCGGTGTAATCCTCGCCGTCCGGCTTGGGCAGTTTAGGCACCAGAAGATTTAAGAAAATGGAGAGTTTTTCCCACTGAACACTGCCATATGGCAAAATCGCAGAGAGGAAATTGTAGGTTCGAACAAAAGTCTTGGCGCAACTCTTAAATTCAATCTGATCCTCAATAATCAAACCTTTATAGACTTCGACGCAGTGATCCAGGATGGGGTCAAGGCGATCACGAGGTTCATCTGCCAGATAACGTTCCACAAAGGTATCAACGTCAGCATCGCTGTAAACCTGAATAGATTCCATGGTATCAATCAAATCATTCAGCTTATTCACATCGGTCTCGCCAGAAAGAATCGTGGTTTTATAGTATCTGTCAAAGGCTTCTTTGATGACCCCGGGCTCGTTTACAAAGTCCAGAATAAATGTGTCTTTCTTGTCAGGATGACTTCTGTTCAGACGAGACAATGTCTGGACCGCCTTAATATCCGCCAATCCCTTGTCCACATACATCGTATGTAGCAGTGGCTCGTCAAAACCGGTTTGGAATTTGTTAGCGACAATGAGAATGCGATACGGATCGCATTTAAAGGTTTTCTCAATCTTGGCGCTCGGGAATCCATTCAGATCTGCTTCTGTAACATGTTTGCCCTCATACTCAACAGAACCGGAGAATGCCACAATCGCTTTAAACGGGCTCTTGCGTTCTTCCAGCAGCTTGGAAACCGCTTTGTAATACTCGATAGCACGTTTAATGGAACTGGTGATAACCATAGCCCTGGCCTTACCACCGACTTTTCCTTTGGCAATCACTTCCGTATGGAAATGCTCAACCATAATGTTAGCCTTTTCGTGGATAGCATACTGATTGGATTCCACATAGTAACGAAGCAATCGCTGTGCTCGTTTCTTGTCAAACTGCGGATCGTCCTCAATAGTTTTCGCCAATTTATAATAACTTTGCACTGGCGTAAAATAACGCAGTACATCCATGATAAAGCCTTCTTCGATAGCCTGCTTCATGGTATAAACATAGTGCGGTTTCGGCTTTGTTGTTCCATCGGGCAACCGCTTTTTCTTACCGAACATTTCCAACGTCTTATTCTTCGGTGTTGCGGTAAACGCAAAATAGCTTGCGTTCTTTACCATCTTGCGCCCCTCGATGATTGTATTGATCTTGTCTTCAAGATCATCTTCATCGTCATAGACGCTACCAGAAAGTACCATGTTCATCTTTGCAGACAGACTGCCGTTCTGGCTGGAATGGGCTTCGTCAATCAGAATGGCAAAGTTTTTATCCTTATGTACCTCGCCAATATCATCCAAAATGAACTGGAACTTATGGACGATGGTAATAATGATTTTCTTACCTTCGTTCAGGAGCTGCTTCAGCTCACTGGCACTTTTCGCCCAACCAACTGTTGCAGATACCTGCATAAACTGTTTGATGGTGTCTTTGATCTGCTTGTCCAAATTGATACGGTCAGTCACAACGATAACCGTGTCAAAAATCTCTTTGCCGCTGTCATTTTTCAGTGTGACGAGCTGATGTGCCAGCCATGCGATGGAATTAGACTTACCGGAACCTGCGCTGTGCTGAATCAGATAGCGTCCGCCCACACCGTCACGCTTTGCATCACTAAGCAGGGATTTCACCACAGAAAGCTGATGATAACGAGGGAACACCTGCTTATATTTTGTAACCCCGGTGTCTTCGTCTTTCTCAGAAATCACCTGAGCATAGTTTTCAATGATATTGGATAGTTCATCCTTGGTCAGAATCTCTTTCCAAAGGTAATCCGTTTTGATTCCATTGGGATTCGGAGGATTGCCTGCACCATCATTGAATCCTTTGTTGAACGGCAGGAACCATGATTTTTTGCCTTTCAGTTCCGTACACATTCTTACTTCGTTATCATCAACCGCAAAGTGAACGATGCATCGTTTGAAGCTGAACAAAACCTCATCCGGAGTACGATCATTCTTGTACTGTTCAACTGCATCGGAAACGTTTTGCTTGGTAAGCTGGTTTTTCAGCTCCATGGTGATTACTGGCAGACCGTTGATGAAGATACAGACATCCAGTGCCAAACGAGGGTTGAAGCTGGAATACTGCAGCTGTCTGGTCACGCTGAAAATATTCTTTTCATATAATTCTGCGGCTTCTGGATTGTGAACAGAGGGGCGCACATAGAACAGGTCCAAGCGCAGATGCTTGTAGCGCATACCTTTGCGAAGCAACTCAATGACACCATCGCTTTTCAGCTTCTTATCCAGCTGCTTGAAGAAGCGATCTTTTTCCAGATCACTGTACAGAATGTGCAGCTCATCCATTTCTTTCTTCTGGGTGGACAGCAGGAAACGAAACAATCTGCCCTCGTCAATGGCATATTGTTTGTTGTACTCGGTTGTGACCCCTTGTTCATAGCCATTGCTATTTACCAGAGTATCCACAATCAAGGTTTCAAAACCATTTTCCTTTGTATTACTCGGCATCCTCAGCCACCTCCTCTGCATCGCCGCCGTTGTCGTCGGTGTCGATTTCGGTATCATCCTCCGGCGTATAATCTGGAATAACTACATCACGTACATCAATTTTTCCGGTTACAACATCAGAAATCAGTCGAGTGCGATACTCTCGAAGCAGTTCGATTTCTTTCTGGAATGGTGGCAGTGCATTATCAATTTTAGCTACTTCTGTAGTAATGTACTCGGCTATCTCTATTTGCTCGTCCATAGGAATAAGTGGCAAATCAACCTTTACAAAATTAGAGTATCGCAAATCCTGTCCATCACGGATAAACTCTGATGTTCCTTGCAATGCCTTGATATATGATTTAGATTTCAGCAGCCACTTAAAATATTGTGTACAAACCATTTCTTGCGGAAGCAATACAATATAATGCCAAGTTACGCATCCAGTGATTTCGCAGAGCTCAATACCGCCCTGGAAGCTGCGCAAACTAATTACAAAATTTCCGGGTTCAACATGTTTCCAATCATCTAGACTTTGATTTGCAACAACTATGCGCCTATTCTCCCTACGCATATATTCTTCCTGAGAAATGATACCGTATTTTTGACTTGCCGTTGCAGAAATATCACCGTTTCTACGACGCTCTTTTCCTTCAACAAATACTCGTTTAGATGGAATCATCCTCCAATGTGCAGGAATGGCTCCCATCCAGTTTCCTGAAATGGATTTCATGGGAGCCTTGGAGTCGATTCCTTTTGTTACTGCATGGTCAATAAGCGCAACCTTGCGTTCCTCCAAAAGTTTGATCTGCTTCTGGTAGCTATGAATCAAATGATTGATTTTGGAAACCTGCCAATCGAGGTAGCGAACAATCTGATCCTGTTCATCTCTTGATGGGATGGGGATGTAAATGTTTCTCATTTCTTCCCATTTTGTTGTCCAGAGATCAGAAACAAGACCTTTCCCGTTTCTATAAAACTCCTCGGAAAAATAATGATTTCTGAGCAGATAATGATAAAAATTTACATTCAATTCGTGATGCGGCTTCAATACGGTGATGATCAAAGATGCAGAACCATCATAGTTTGACATTCCGCCGGAACCCTTACGATCAGATCGACTGTTAATAGCAAAGTCGCCTTTTCTAATCAGCTTTCTGTTATCGCCATTGTCCGTCTTTACCGCCGTATCTAACTGTGGAACAACTCCCATTTTTCCAACTGAAAGTGGTGGATAATCTTTATCGGAGACTTTTTCTCTACGTTCTGAAAAAACTTCACGCATTTTGGTGGAAGTCCAACTTATCGGAATACTGTCATACCAAACAGTTTCCTCCGCTTGTTTATATTTATCATATTTTTTCATAATCAGCCTCCCAAGATTTCATCCAGAAGACCATCTGTTTCTTTTTCAATCGCACGAATATCCGCTGTAATTTCTGCCAATGTGCGCAACTGAACCGGTTTATAGAAATACTTCGTAAAGGAAAGTTCATAACCAACTTTCTCTGCGCCCGGTTTAATAAACACATCAAACGCATACGGCTTCACTTCTTTTTCAATAAACGCTTCGATACCACCTTTATAGGTAAACGGTACGATTTCTTTATCAGAGTTCGGCTTTATAGGCTTGCCCTTCTTATCCAGAATAGGCTGACCGTTTTCGTCATACTGCGGTGTGTAGACCGGAATTTCCCAATATCCAAATTCAGAATTATTAAACACCTTGCTGTAACGTTCATCTGCTTGGTCAAATGCCATGTACAATTCCAGAATATAATCTCTAATATCCTTATCGATTTCACAGTTCTTTTCTCCAAGGTTCTTGCGAAGAGGTTTTTTGAAGGAAGTAGCATCAATGAGTTGTACCTTTCCTTTGCGGCGTTTCTCCTTCTTGTTGGCAAGAATCCAGATGTAGGTACCAATTCCTGTGTTGTAGAACATTTTTTCAGGAACTGCGACAATGGCTTCCAGCAAATCCTGCTCCAGAATATACTGACGCAGATTGGAGGGACCCTGACCTGCTTTGCCGGTAAACAGAGAAGATCCGTTGTGTACCTCCACAATACGACTGCCAAGAGCAGTATTCTTCTTCATCTTGCTAATGTTATTGGCAAGGAACAACATCTGCGGATCACCAATGTCCGGAATCAGAGAGAAATCTTCACCCTTATAGTTCACACGGAAACGGGTGTCGGTAATCTCATCCTTCTTAATGTCGCCCCATGCCTTCAGATCTGTTTTCCAAGGTGTGCCGAAAGGCGGGTTGGAAAGCATAAAGTCAAAGGTTTCTCCAGCGAATCCATCATTGGAAATGGTGGAGCCAAAGAAAATGTTGTTTGCCTGTACGCCCTCGCCCTTAACCAGCATGTCACTGCGAGCGATAGCATAGGTTTCGTCGGAGTTCTCCTGGCCGTACAAATGGATCGAAACATTCTTTCCGAATTCCTTAGCCACTTCTTGCATTCGACCTTCGGCAACCGTCAGCATACCGCCTGTGCCACAGGCTCCGTCATAGATACGGTAAGTTGTACTCTGAATTTTGTCTTTCACGGGCACAAACGCCAGATCAGTAATCAGCTCCACGATGTCACGAGGGGTAAAGTGACGTCCTGCATCAGTAATGTTGGTTTCCTCATTAAACTTACGGATGACCTCTTCAAACACCGTTCCCATAGTGTGATTGTCCAGTGCGGGCTGCACAAGATTACCCTTGGCATCATAAATCGGGCGATTAGACAGGTTCACAGAGGAATCCGTAAACTTGCTGATCAGCAGGCCCAGAATGTCATGCTCAGAGAGTTTGTCAATCTGATTTCTGAATTCAAAGCGCTTGATAATATCCTGCACATTCTGAGAAAAACCGTTCAGGTAAAGGATAAAGTCGGATTTCAGCTGTTGCTGATTAGTACGGGATTTCAGATCTGACAGGGTATAGGGGGAACTATTACAAAAAGCTTCTCCCGCTACGCTGCACAGGGCTTCGTCCTGATCGGTAATACCAGCAGCATCCAGCTGCTCCTTCATTTTCAAAACTTTCTCCTTAGTGGGTTCCAAAACCGCATCAAAACGGCGGATAACCATCATAGGCAGAATAATCTTTCTGTAGTCGCCTACATCATATGTATCTACGAGACAGTCATTTGCGATTCCAAACAAAAAGGAAACGATCTGACCAAAGTTTGCTTTTTCCATTATTGTTCTGTCCTTTCATTCGTAAGTTCCATAATATCGGAGATGTCGCACTTCAGAGTGTTGCAGATTTTCACAAGCACCTCAGTGTTGACATTTTCATTCTTACCAAGTTTCGCAAGTGCTGCGGTTGTAATTCCAGCTTCTTTACGAAGCATCGTTTTCGTCATATCCCTGTCAATCAACAATTTCCAGAGTTTCTTATAGGATACAGCCATGCTTATCTCCCTTCCTGTATAAATCAAATATTTAAAAATTAGATTTCTGATTTAATTATATAACAAGATATCAAAAAATGAAAGTGGTGATGTGGTCTTTTGAAAAAATTCTCAAAAATAGCTGTTGACTTTCTCTACATCGTTGCATATAATAGTGTTAGGAATCAGCGAACACGCTTATTCCTGTCAAGGAGGAAAGGACTATGAATGGCAAGTTCGGAGAATTTATCGCTGAAAGGCGAAAATCCCGTGGATTGACACTACGTGGACTGGCTGCCGAATTGGGTATTGCACCAGCATACATGAGCGACATTGAAAAAGGGAACCGCTATCCCCCTGACAAAGACAAGCTGTATGAATTGGCCCGTATTCTGTGCCTGTCCGAAGAAGAAACCAACACCATGTTTGATCTGGCTGCAGGCGAAAAGGAGAATACGGTATCTCCCGATCTGCCGGAGTACATCATGGGGAATGAGCATGTCCGTGTTGCGCTTCGTATGGCACGTGACAACAATGCCTCCAGTGAAGTATGGCAGAAGGTCATTGAGATGATGGAGGAACAAGAGCGAGGTAAGAAATAAGCGTGATCCATTACAACTACTCTGCGCATCAGTTGGAAAACGAAGCCGAAAAGCTTCTGACCCAGTTTGACCCTGAACGTTTAAAAAAGCCAAAGCCTATCGACGTCTACGCCGTCATTGAAAAGTGTCTGGGTGTTGACTATGATTGGAAGTATATCACCCCAGATCAGTCTATCCTCGGAGCAACCGCTTTCAATGCTGGCTATGTGTGGGTGTGGCCTGAACCCTGCTATCGGGAGGGGATGCTACCTTCAAAGCTGTATCTTTCCAAAGGGAGTATTCTCATCGATGCTACTCTGACTGAGGGAGATAATAGAGGGCGTGAAAACTTCACTGTGATGCACGAAGTGTTTCACCAAGTTCTGCACAAGAACTGTTTTCGCCGTGATCCCCCCGACTATATTCACAGTACAACGCAGGGAGCATTAAACGGGAAAAAAAGTCTGAAAACGTCGCTGGATTTTATCGAGTATCAGGCGAATGCGTGTGCAGCGGCGTTCTTGATGCCGCAGAATGTGGTTCGAGACGAGTTCAAAAAGCGAAGCAGCAACTTAGGCTCAAAATACCCACTTCCGTGTGACTACATGGTAGAGAGTATTATCTGTGACATGGCAGATGCATTCAGCGTGTCTAAACAGGCTATGCGCTATCGCTTGAACTCGCTGAAGATGATCACATTTGATGCACCCCCTATTCAACTAAAAATCTCAATTTAAGGGAATCTTCAGATTCCTTAAATACAGGCCAAGCGTTAGAAAAAAGCGAACAGGCGAATATGCGAACATCAAAGGAGGTGATGCCTTATGTGCAAATAAAAAGAGCGGCAATCTGCTGCAACAGATTAACCGCTCATTCCCAATGTGTACGTTACCAAAATATCACGACTGGCTTGTTCCGTCAAGCCGAAAGGGGTCAAATTATGTATAAACACTACTATATCAATAACAATCAGACCTTGAATCCTGGACTTCATCATGAAGTCCACACCAAGGAGCACGCAGCTCAGCTTGGCATCCGCAGCACACAGTATGTTGGCTATTTTGCAAGCGAAGTGGAAGCTGTTGCTCAGGCAAAGAAAATCTATTTTGATGCGGACGGATGTGCAACCTGCTGTCCGAAAGCACATAGGGGGTAATCAATATGGCACGTTCTTCTCATCATGTCGTTCACAATCCCAACGGAGGTTGGGATGTGAAGCGTAGCGGCGCTCAGCGTTCCAGCGGCCATTTTGCAACCAAGGAACAGGCCGTAAACGCAGGAAGACAAATCAGCCGAAATCAGGGAACCGAATTCGTTGTTCACGGTATGAACGGACGCATCCAGTCCGCAGACAGCCACGGGAACGATCCTTGCCCGCCGAAGGGCTAATTGAGGGAGGTGAATATTATGGCCGTACATCATGGTGGCAAGGTTGGTAAAGCCGGTAAGACCTTGGCGTCTAAAAGTTCTTCTAAGTCTGCGAAGAGCAAAGCTGGAAAGACTCTGGCCAACCACAAAGCGAAAGCGCATTAACGGAAAGGTGCCTATGCAGCCGCATAGGCACCTGATTTTATGTGTGATGCAAATTTATTCTTCCATGACCTCTAACATCATTCGTGCGCCCAGCTTAAAACCATTCTGAAAGATCAAGCAGTCTGTATTAGTTTGATGCTCTCGCACACAATCGGTGTATTTCTCAAACATCTCTTTTTGCTCATCCGTCATGGTGGCTTTGAGCTTTTCTTCGTTCCTGCAAATCAGCTCCAATAGTTTCTTGTATTCTTTGTAATTTGTAAGATGATGTATCGTACTCGGTCGGCTCGATATTGCCGTACCAAAATTCTTCGAGGATTCTCATACCGCATCCTCCTCGTAGATCATCTCACGCAGAACAATTTCCTCGGCTCGGTTGCGGATGCTGTTCATAGCTCCAACCCACGCCATCTGGTCGTGCTGCTTCATGCCCTCTGTTACGCCCTCAGATGCCTTCATCTGCTCGATAATAAGTTCAAGGCGGTTCTGTGCCTGTTCGTTCAAGTCAGCCAGATAAGTCCACAGTTCGCCGCTAAGACACAGATCATTGAAGCGGATAGGGTTATGCTCCTTGATATAATCTCTGTGCATACGCCCCCAACGACCAATAGGTCTATTTTCCTCCGGTAAGCGAATATTGGGAATATAGTAATCACCGCAACGGATATAGTTAAGTTCCTGCATCATATGTACCTCCAATAAGATTCAAACATTCTATTAAACTATAAATGAGCAAATTTGAAAAAATGCACAAAACTATGCCACAGACTTTA
>ERZ773239.1755-NODE-1755-length-14872-cov-4.955119_pt1 | contig 14872 bp, 16 predicted proteins | sample MGYA00580521_ERZ773239 | MGnify/ENA primary metagenome ERZ773239 (study PRJEB29015, sample SAMEA2737801) | human gut metagenome | biome: human gut; feature: human-associated habitat; material: faeces | place: China | collected 2012 ... | reverse complement strand
CAACATCTCCGATAGACATTAAATTCTGCAGCTCTTTCATACTCACCCTCCAAAGAAAGCTGAGTATGTATAGGTTTGATTAGATATTCAATGGCTAGCCATTAGCCCTGAATATAGCCGAAAACTCCTTCTCATCGGGGATTCCGAGGTTGGTAACTGCAATTTGTTTAGTACTTAACAGGACGAAACTTTCATGAGTCAAACTGTTCAGTACTTAACGGGGTCGTTTTTTGAAAAAGAGTAACTTTGAACGGTAAAAAATCCATCCAAAGGAGAAACTATGCGAACAAAATTAACGCTTACTGCCGCCTTTGTTGCTCTTACATTCGGCCAGGCCGCATTTGCGGCTAACCAGAACCTTTCTACGGATGTTCTGGTCGTCGGCGCAGGCTCAGCAGGTTTAACGGCAGCCGTCCAAGCCGCTGAAAAAGGCAAGAAAGTCATCCTGTTAGAAAAGAACCTTGGCGTCGGAGGCAGTTCTCAATTTGCTGAAGGCTTGTTCGCGGTCGGTTCCGAATGGAACCGCCTGAGAAGCGATCCTCTTACCAAAGAAGAAGCTTTCAAAACCTTAATGGAAAAACACGGCTATGTGATTGATGCCGCTAAAACCAAAGATTATGTCGAAGGCAGCGCTGAAAACATCTCCTGGCTCGCCGGTCACGGCATCAAATTTGAAGTTGTGCGCATGACGCCGTGGGAGGCCGCAACCTGGCACGTCATCAGTGATTACAAAGGCACAAATCACGGTGCAGGCTTAATCAAAGGACTCAAAGATGCTGCCGACAAGGCCGGCGTAGAAACCAAGCTAGGAACACCTGCCACTGAACTAATCCTGAATAAGGAAGGCGCAGTCGTCGGTGCGAAAGCTGCAGATGAAAAAGGCAATACCTACACCATCAGCGCAAAAGCCGTCATTCTTGCGACCGGCGGTTTCGGCGACGATCCTCAAAAAGTCAAAGACTGGGCGCATCGCGATCCTGAAGGCTGGAAGAGTTCTGTTCCTATCGGCAAAACCGGTGACGGCATCATCATGGCAACCAAAGCCGGTGCAGCGATGGGAAATGTTTCGTTCGTTCAGCATCTTGGCACCGAAGGCAAAGGCATCAAATTCTTAGGCAACCTCTATGCCACATCCTGGCAGCCTTCTGCACTTTGGGTCAACTGCGACGGCAACCGCTTCAGCAATGAAGATGTCGCCTTCTCTTTTGCTCAGGCCGCCAACGCGATTTACGCGCAGCCTCATCATTATGGCTGGTCGATCTTTGATGACAGCCAGGTCAAATACATGATGGAAAAAGGCGTGGATTCCGGTATCGGCGTTTTGGTTCCGGTCGGACAGAAACTGCCGAATCTGCAAAAAGAGATCGACGAAGCCGTCGCTGTTAAATCCGACGGCTTTAAGGCCGCAGACTCCGTTGCTCAGCTTGCTAAAGAATTAAGCGTTCCGAAAGCCAACCTGCAGAAAGCCGTTGACCAATACAACAAGGCTTGCGAAGTCGGCTATGACGGTGAATATTACAAAGAAAAAGCCTATCTCCGTCCACTGAATACGAAGAAACTTTACGCCATCAAACTCAAAGCCTACTTCTTCAGTTCTTACGGCGGTTTAAACACCAACCGCAAGCATCAGGTTCTGGACAAGAACAACAAACCGATTAAAGGTTTGTACGCCACCGGCCTTGAGGTCTCCGATATGGTAGGACCGACCTATTCCACTTGGTCTTCGGGGCATGCTTTCGGATTTGCTTCTTATTCCGGCCGGCATGCAGCTCTAAATGCGATCGAAGAGATGAAGTAATCCAAAGAATTTAGGGCGCCGACATCGACGCCCAAAACGAAAAGGTCCGAGGCTAAAAGCCCGGACCTTTTCTCCACCCGTTAATGAAAGCTATTTAGTGACAGCCGCATCCACAGCTGCCGCCATGTTCTTCATGACCATGGCCGCCGCATCCGCAGCCTCCTTCATGTTCTTCATGACCGTGACCGCCGCAACCGCAGCCGCCGGCATGCTCTTCATGATGGTGTCCGCCGCATCCGCAGCCGCAACCGCCATTTCCTTCAGGCTGAAGGGTTCCTGCAATCAGGGCTTCAATGACTTCATCGGGATTGCCGGAAACGCCGGGAAGCACATCAATACCGCTCTGAGCCAAAGAAACCAAAGCACCCTGGCCGATGCCGCCGCAAATAACAGCCTGAACGCTCTGTGTGGCTAAGAATTCAGCCAGAGCTTCGTGGCCGGAGGCTTCACTGTCAATCACAACACTTTCAACGATGCCCTGAGGCTGAACGTCAAAAATCTTGAACTGAGGAGCTTTGCCGAAATGCTGGCAAACAACGCCGTCTTCGTAAGGAATGGCAATACGCACTTTTAATTCTCCAGAAAATATTGTTCAGGAATTGTATCAAGGTTGCACATAGGTTTTAGATGGTGACGAGCCGATGAAATTTCAAGCCTCGCAAATGCAAAAAAGTTTTTCTAAGCCGAAAATGGTGCTTAGCAATGAGTCGTTACTTCTAAATAGAACAATAATTCATAGAATTACAGCTCACAAAACTGATCCTTAAATCATGTCCCTCATCGAAAAGCTTTTTAAAGTCAAAGAGCGCGGCTCATCGACTAAGACAGAATTCTTAGGTGCCATCTCGGCATATCTCGCAGTTTGTTATCTTTTCATCGTGGTCCCCGGCATGCTTGCTGACGCAGGGATGCCGATCGGAGACGCCACGGTCGCTACCATTTGGGCGGCAATTCTCGGTACATTGATGATTGCGTTCATTGCCAACTATCCGGTGGTTGTGGCGCCGGGCCTCGGAATTTCCGCGTACTTCGCATATTACGTCTGCGGAGCCATGGGCCTGACCTGGCAAGCCGCCTGCGCCGCAGTTGTGATTTCCGGCTTCGTGTTCTTCATTTTGACGGTCACCCGAATCCGGCAAGCCATCATTAAAGCGATTCCACTGGATCTTAAGCTCGCGATTGTGGCCGGTATCGGCGCTTTCATTACGATTATCGGTCTTAAAAACGCCGGCATCGTTGTCGCCACGCCTTCTACCATGATCGGCTTGGGCAATATGATGCAGCCGCAAGCTTATCTGACCATTCTCGGTGTGGTGCTTGCAGGATGGATGATGGCCAAAGGCATTCGCTTAGCTTTGCTGATTACCATCCTGATCGTTGCCGCCTTAGGCATCGTCACCGGTGTGACCCCGACAGACGGAATTCACAATCTCCTCTCCACCGACTTCAAACTCCTTCCGACCGAAACCATCTTCCAGGTCGATTTCAATAAGATGCTGACTGTCGGTATTGTCGGCGTGCTCTTCTCGATTACGATGGTGGACTTGTTTGACAACATGTCAACTTTAATCGGCTTGTCTTTCCGAGCCGGTTTCATGGATAAGAGCGGTAATATTCCTGGACTTGACCGAGCCCTTATTTCTGACTCTATCGCCACGATGGGCGCCGGTTTCATTGGCACACCGACTTCTACCGCGATTCTGGAAAGTGCCGTCGGTATTGAAGCCGGTGCCAGAACCGGTCTTTGCGCCCTGTTCCTCGCCGGTTTCTTCGCCTTGACTTTGTTCGTCGCTCCGCTGCTCACCTTGGTTCCGGCTTTTGCGACCGCCTGCGTTCTGATCATTGTGGGTTACATGATGCTTCAGGGTACTGCCTCCAGAATTAATTTTTCTGATGTAACGACCGGCCTTCCCTGCTTCTTAACGATCTTCATGATGCCGTTTACCTTCAACATTGCCACAGGTCTGGCTTTCGGCGTCATCAGCTTCGTGCTTCTGAAGCTTCTGGCAGGAAAGAAGGAAGAAATCACGCTCACCATGGCTGTTCTTGCGGTTGTCTTTGTGGGTATTTTGATTTCCCACTAATCTTCAGCTAACCGTTTCGTACAAAAGTTCACAGCAGATCGGACAAGAATGCCTTATCCTTGTCCGATCTTTTTATATGAATTTGAAGAATTAAAGATGACCAGCATGCAGGAAACAAAAGCTGAACTGACTCTCGACCACTTCGGAAATGACCCGATCACCCGTGTTGAAAATGCTCTCTCCGGTTTAAGAGAAGGCAACGGCGTCGTCGTACTTGATGACGAAAGCCGCGAAAACGAAGCCGACTTAATCTACTCTTCCGATCATCTGACAGAAAAGCAAATGGCTCTGATGATCCGTGAATGCTCCGGCATCGTCTGCGTCTGCCTTCGTGACGAAGACTGCAAACGCTTAGAGCTTCCTCAGATGGTTGCTTCCAACTCCAACACTCAGGGCACTGCTTTTACGGTATCCATTGAAGCTGCTCACGGCTGCACCACCGGCGTCAGCGCTAAAGACCGTGTCACAACGATCAAAGCTGCTGCCAATCCCAACGGCAAACCAGAAGACCTTCTTCGCCCCGGCCACGTTTATCCGCTTCGCGCCCGCTCCGGCGGCGTGTTAGAGCGCAGAGGCCACACTGAAACGACCGTTGATTTGATGAGAATCGCCGGCCTGAATCCTTGCGGCGTCCTTTGCGAACTGATGAACGAAGACGGAACGATGGCTCGCCTGCCGGAAGCATTGGCTTTCGCAAAGAAACACGATCTTCCTATCATTACGGTTGAAGACCTGGTTAAATACCGTCAAGAAAAGAACGTCTAATCATTCGTTGCTGGCCGGACAAAGTTCCGGAGCGGCAAAGTAATTGATTTTTGAGGGCTTCCGACATTAATTCGGAGGCCTTTTGTATTTCGAACAGCTGCAAGCTTAGGACTCAGCCTTCTTTGTAATACTTCAATCTGAAGATCGTAGCGCCTAAGGAAGCGGCAACAATAATCAAAATACCTAAGAACGTGAATGCGTCCGGAATTTCGTCAAAGAACAGATAGCCGAATATCACGGCAAAGATCACAGCACTGAACTGCAGTGAAGCGCAAAGAAGCGTTTTGCCTTTCTTCCAGCCGATGTTTTGTGTCCATTGACCGAGTGCCGTGAAAACGCCCATAAGCAGAACAGGAATCGAGAATACATGCTCTGCCTGCAAGCCTTTCGAAAACATCAAGGTCGCTGCCGTGCCCGACACCGTGCAAGCCAACGCAAACCAAAAGAGCGTTCTGATCGGCGGTTCACCTTTTAGTCCTAATAAACGCAACGAAATACTGGAACCCGAACTCAATGCGCCAGACAAAAGGCCGAGGCCGACATAAAAAGCATTTTGATCGGCCATATCAGGTCGGAGAACAAGCAAGACGCCCGCAAATCCGATCTGCAAAAAGGCAAACAGCATCCAGGGAATCTTTTTGCCTCTGAACAGATACCAGCCGAAAACCCATAACCCAAGAAACAAAGGTCCTGTGTATTGAAGCGTTTGAGCCGTAGAAAGAAGAATATGCCGAGCAACCAGGATTATTGATGCTCAAAGCGCCGACGCCGCATAAAGCGCGCGAGAGCTGAAGCGCCGGTTCATGCGTCTTAAGAGAAGTTTTTGTGGCGGCGACAAGGCAGATGGCTACGGACAAGACAACGATGGAGCGCAGAAGGAAGATTTCGTAGAAAGCCATCGACACCGGCATCGCCTTGATGGAGACGTATGCGCAGCTGATGAAAAATGTAGAGAGAACAATCCAAAAAGAACCCATGGCTGTATTTCTGTTTCTTGCCAGCCGCAGATACAAAAATATACCGTGAGTTACGCTGTCTCCTCAATTTTTAGGACAAAACAAAACCGGCGTCGGCTGAAAAATTTCAGCCGTCACGCCGGTCCTAACCCACTAAGGTAAGGTTACTTGCCCAATGTCAGCAATTCGCCGGAGAACTGACCCAGCCATCCGTCGCCGAATGCATCATGTGCATAGTGACGGAATTCATTGCCGGCCTGCTGAAGTTCGAGTTCGTTTTCAGGCGTCATATCGCCGGTACCGAAGCCGAGCATGTCTGTGACGAATACCAAAGTACGAACTTCCTTGTCATTCTTCATGACAGGAGCAACGAGGAAGAAGTCGTTGGCTTCAACGTTCTTGCGATCAGCGCCGAAGAGCTTGAAGTAGTCATTAGCGCGAAGAATGTTCTGGCAGAGAATGATCTTCGGGCTCTTTTCAGCAACTGCGGCCTGGAAAACCTGACCTCTCTGAGCAACGAGGAAATTCAGGAAATCACGGTAAGAAGGCAGTCCGGTGTACTTCGCCATTGTGACTTCGCCGTCAGCGGTCTTAACAGCAGGCTTTTCCATCCAAGCGTTCGTTGTAATCATTCCGGTGCAGAGCGGAGAAGCACTCAGCATAAGGATCGGCTGTTTATCTTCCTGTCCTTCGGGCTTGAAAACAAGAGAAGTTTCTGCTTCAGGATTGCCTGTAATACTGTTAATCAGACGAGTAACGGATTTGGTGCAAGGGCATGTTGTCGGCAGTGCGCGCTTTAAAGCATCGATATTCGTAACCGGATTGGCAAAGACTTTTTCCGGATCGATCGGCAGCGGGCAGCGAGCGCTGTGATCTACGACCAGCCAGATCGGTGCATTGGGGTTGCCGCCCATGCAGCCGGAAAAAGAGCTGATGAATTGAGTAAATAACTCAGGAACTTGAACCATTTCGATATCCTCCAAATTAAAAATATTCTTTTTGTCGCGCACCCGACTTTGGGCAAGAGAAACACCCGCTCATCCGAGGCTGCTCATGTATAAGCAGCACTCAGAAGGAATCCTTAAAGTCGGCTGACTCGGAACAATTATTTTTTGCTGCAGCCGCAACCGCATCCGCAGTCTGTGGCAGCTTCGACTTCTGCATCCATCAGAGCTTCGGTTTCAGCCTGTTCAGCCTTTTCCTTTTCTTTCTTTTCGACCTTGTGGCTGACGGGACCGCAGTCGGTAGCAGCCTCGACTTCAGCGTCCATCAGGGCTTCAGTCTCGAGTTGTTCTTTCATTACTTCGTCTTTTTTATCTGCTTTGGTCATTGATGCTCCTCAAACATAGTTTTTATTGAGGCCCCTTCGCCCCAACACGTATTTCACGATTCACTTTAACCTCAGAGGGATCGGTTAGGTGTGAAGAGGCCCGAAAACGGGCATGAAAATCCAGTCTCGTGAATGTGCAGTCACGACCAAAATTCCGTTTACCCGTCAATTTCTGGCGTAAATACAGAGGTCCTATTGGAGTTAAGGATGCTGTCATACCAATAGAGGTAATTTTTTCAATAAAGACTGTTAGTAATGCAGATCTTGTGAAATACCTATATAACGCGATTACAAGTCAGCTGTAGCAAAAGTAAAATTCGAAGAAAGGTGAAGTCGTGAGTTGGCAGCACGCTGCCGGCAGATTGATAAATAATTTTTGGCTGGCGAGATGAAAAACGAAGTTTTAGCAGAACGCCTGCGCTTCTTCAAAGAAACTGAAGAAGGTCAGGAAGAATTGTCCGAGGTCGATGCTCGCTCCGTAGCCCGAGGTGAGATCAGAGGAGAGGCAAAAGGATTCGCGAAAGGCGAACTTTCCATCATTACTAAACTCATACTCACTAATAAGGTGCCTTTGGAGCTTCTTGCTGCAACGTCAGGCCTATCTGTAGATGAGCTAAAGAAAATCAAAAATAGCTTGTTGAATCCTGCTTGATGCAATCAACCTGCAAAAGTTTCTAAAGAGCAGTTGTTTCTGTTTGGATAGTAGTTTGCGATGCCGCCCTCTGCGGCACTTGGACTCTAGAATTAATTGACTGATTTTTCCAAAGGAAAGTTAATAAGATGAAGGAGGAACTTTCACAAGGACATCTGCACTTCTCCACTCAACAGAAAGGAGACGGAGAAGAATTGTCCGAGGTCGACGCCTGCACTGTAGCTCAAGCAAAGGCCGAGGAAAAGTTGTCCATAGTGACAAAGCTCATCCTCACCGACGCCATTCCTTTGGAGCTTATTGCCTCGGTATCAGATTTACCAATAGAAGAACTGGAAAAAATTAAGAAGGACCTGACTCCTCCGACCTAGATCTTCTAAGCTCGTCCATCGAACCGGAGTTTGACATTAGATTTTTTGAAATAGTATGATTATTTCAAAAGTCTCCCTCATATTTTATCGAAAGGCTCGGTCGCTATGGACAAAAAAGCTAAAAAAGAAAACCGCGGGGGCGCTCGCGAAGGCGCAGGCCGCAAAGGTCTCGGCAGTACAAAACGTGTTTCTGTCTGTCTCACGGACGAATTGGTTCCGGTTTTCAAACAGTTAGGCGGCGCGAAATGGCTTCGCTGTGAGCTGGAACGTGTCGCAGAGCCGGCACGTACGCTGGATACAGACCAGATTTTGGTTCCGGCAATGAATCCGACACATCTGAGTATTCCCGTCTATGAATGCGGCGTTCAGGCAGGTTTCCCTTCCCCGGCAGAAAGCTATGTCGACAAGTCGCTGGACTTAAATGAATACTTAGTCGCCAATCCTGCCTCAACATTCTTTGTCTACGTAACCGGCGACTCCATGGACTTGGCCGGCATGGACGAAGGCGACCTCCTGGTTGTCGACCTAAAAACGGCGACATCGTCATCATGAGCATTAACAACGAATTTACCGTTAAGCGCTATATGAAGGACGACAAAGGGCTGCGCCTGCTCCCCGAGAGCTCAAACCCGATCTACAAGCCAATCCTCCCGAAAGATTTTGATGAATGGCGCTTTATCGGCGTCGTGAAGTACACAATCAAAAGCAACTAACTATGCAGGTATTCGCGCTGGTGGACGGAAACTCTTTTTTCGCCTCCTGCGAAAAAGTCTTTCGTCCGGACTTAACCGACCGCCCCGTCATTGTGCTCAGCAACAACGATGGATGCGTCGTCGCTCGATCCAAAGAAGCGAAAAAGCTCGGCATCAAAATGTGCCAGCCCTACTTCGAGATCGATGAGTTCTGCCTTCGGGAAAACGTCGCCGTTTTCTCGAGCAACTACGAACTCTATGCCAATCTGTCCGGACGCATGATGTCCACCATCGCTTCCCAAGTCGACTGCATCGACCCGTACAGCATCGATGAATGCTTTGTCAATATGAGCGGGTACGAAGGATTAGGCACCGACCTGACTCAACTCGGCTTTCGGATCAAGGATAAAGTGTTTAAGGATGTCGGCATTCCCACCTGCGTCGGCATCGCGCCGACAAAAACCTTAGCCAAGTACTGCAACCATCTGGCCAAACACTACGCCGGACTTAAAGGTGTGTGCAATTGGCTCGACTTAACGCCTCAGCGGCAGGCAAAGGCGCTTGCCTGCGAACCCGTCTCAGAAATCTGGGGCGTCGGCAGACGCTACACCGAGCACCTCGGCAAGATGGGTATCCGTACCGCCTTGGATTTGGCCTGTGCCGATGCGGAAGCCATCCGCGATCGCTTCGGCATTACGCTTTCCATGACGGTAAGAGAACTTCAGGGAACGTCCTGCATTCCGCTGGAACTTGTCAAACCTAAAAGACAGCAGATCATGCGAAGCCGCAGTTTCAGTCAATTGGTCTGCGACAAAGACGACCTTTTAGGTGCGATTACTTTCCACGCCCAGGAATGCGGAAGAACCTTGCGCCGCGAAGGTACCGTCGCCCATACCGTGGGAATCGTCTTAAACACAAATCCTTTCCGCCTGCAGGATGTCCAGCAGCACGCGTATCCGTGCGTAGGGCTCCCCCACCCGATCTCGGATACCAACACAATCATTCATTACGCTCGGAGATTACTCAACCAGACGTATCGCAGAGACTGTCTGTACAAACGCGCCGGTGTGTATGTCGGAGAAGTCGTTCCGAAAGACGCCGTCACGAAGGATCTTTTTGAAGAGCCGGAAACCGAACAGCAGCAAATCGTCTGCGAACTGATGGACTCCATCAATACTCGCTACGGTAAAAATACGCTCTGTTTTGCGGCCTCTAAATTAGGCAAAAGCACTTGGGAAATGTCCCGCGCTCGTTTAAGTCCCGGTTACACCACCTGCTGGAAAGACCTGCCCCGCATCGGCCCGCTCTTAGTGGAAACGGTGCCGTTCTGATCGGCACAACGCAAAGAAAAATCGGCAGGAAAGCCAAGAAGCTCACCTGCCGACTTTGTATTTGTTCGTCTTCGATTACAGAAGACCGGTCAGAACGACGGTGATAATCAAGAGCGGAGACAAAATACCGATCACAATACGAATCGCCCAAAGCAGCCATGACTGTACGGGGCCGGCGCTCGTGAGCTGCTTAGCAGTCACCTTCCAGGCAATCCAAGCTGCGGCCACGCTGAAGCCGATTTCGGAAAGCGGCATACCGACGTTGCAGGTAAGAAAGTCGAGTAAATCAAAGACGTTCTTACCGAAGATCTTGAAGTCGGACAGAGAGCCGAAGCTCAGTGTGCAGAAAAGACCGATAAAAGCGGCCAGCGCAGTTGTGATCCAAGTCACGGCCGCACGAGAGAGGCGCGTGTAGTCCAAAACAGAAGCCACCACGGCTTCAAGCATGGACATTGAACTCGTAATCGCCGCAACAACCAAGCAGAAGTAGAACAGAATCGCAAAAAAAACACCGAACGGCATCTGCGAGAAAATCGCCGGCATCGTCACGAACGTGAGTCCGGGACCTGCTGTCGGGGACAAATTAAAGGCAAACACGGCAGGCATCACCATTAAGCCTCCGAGCACAGCAGCCATAATGGCCAGGAATGCCACCCAAGCCGTCGAGGTTAAAAGATTCACTTTCTCGGAGAGGTAGCCGGCATAGGTCACCATCACGGCCGCACCTAAAGACAGCGAGAAGAAAGTAAAGCCCATCGCGTTAAAGATCGCAGAGGAAGTAAAGCCGCTCCAATTCGGTTTAAAGAGATATTCCAGACCTTTAACGGCGCCGGGAAGCGTTAATCCTCGAACGATCAAGATGAGCATGAGGATAAAGAGAACCGGCATCAAAAACTTAGCCAGTCTCTCGATACCCTTCTGGACGCCTAAAGAAACAATCACCGCGTTGGCGAGCAAGAAGATGATCTGATAGAAGTACGCTAAAGCACCGTTGCTCACAAACGAACCGAAGTTTTTATTGAGTTCGTCCGCATTAGAGACAATTCCGGTTCCTGTGAACGCGTCGATCAAATACTTGATACACCAGCCGCCGACGCAGGAGTAAAAGCAAAGAATCGCAAAAGCGGTAACGACACCGACCGTGCCGAACACGCCCCAGTGCTTGCCGACCACTTTCTTTAAGGAGCCGATCGCACCCATTCTTCCTTCTCGGCCGATGACGTATTCGCTGATGAGCATCGCCACACCAACTGTAAAGGTAAAGAGCAGATAAGAGAGAAGGAAAACGGAACCGCCGTTATTGCCGGCAAGATAAGGGAATTTCCAAATCGCGCCCAAGCCGACGGCAGAGCCAGCACTTGCCAGAATGAATCCGATTCTGGATCCCCATGTGGAATTTGAAGCCATAGTCTTAATCTTGTTGGTTTAGCTGCTGTATATGTTACAGGCTGAAATCATCACGCAAAGGATCCGAAACAACAGAATGATCAGCGGCCGTCCGGTCTTCCGCTTCGACACGTATCTTCAGAGACAAAAACCTTATCGATCAGCTGATTGTTTTTGTCCACGTGCTCGATTTCGTAAGCAGGAAATCCTTCTTTAAATCTGTCCCTGAACTGTTGATTGAGGCAAACGCCGTTGAAGCCTCCCGTTACTAAGCGCTGTTTGTCTTCCTGAGAGAAGTTAGCGGCAAGGTTCTGAGTATGTTTGATGCGGTAGCGGATTACACCTTCTTCAGAAACACCCAAAGGCGTGACTTCGTAGCCGTCCTCACTTTCGATTTCGGAGATTTTGGCGTAAGGCGTTTTAAGAAGCTGCTGAGCCGTCTTCGGCTGGTCGTGCAGGATTGAGCCGATCGCCGGAAGCAGGTCTCTGGAGATATGCGTTGAATTCAGGCTCTTGTCGAAGTTCAGACAAGCTTTCGTTTGAATCTTGGCACTATCAAAACGCGTACCCGCTCCGTCTAAAAATTCGTAATTGACGTTTCCGATGTTGTGGTCGTAGTAGGCCGGCGTCTCAACACAGGTTAAGCCGAGAAGGAAGGTTTTGAAGTATTTCTTTTCTGCTTCCGTAAAAGAAGAGCCTTTGCGACCGACAAAATTCAGGCGAACGTTGATTTGGGACTTTTCGTCTTGGCCCAGGACAGAGGCTTTTGCGCCTTCGAGGGATGCGGACTGAGCGCTTAAGGCGCAAGAGAGTTTTTCATTCAGAGCTTCTACGCTGAGTGCCTTTGAGTTCTGTGCTTCCTGCTTATCAGTTTTGACTTCTTCGGATTTATTTCCGATAAATTCATAGGCCAAAATAAAAACAGCGCTGACTCCGGCAATCACGTAGCGATAATCCACTCCGAACCACTTCACTTTATCTTCTCCGACACTTTAGGACTCAACGGTTATTATTACGGTTTTTGTTCGCTAACAAAGCGTTTCCATTCTATTTTTGAGCCGTGCGGTGATGTGCCTTAAATGCGCACCAAAAAAAACACGAGCCGAATTGAGTGGTTATCCTGTGGTGAAAATTAACGGAGGTCTGCATGATCACAAAAACTCTTCCTTTTCTTTTAGCTGCCGCTTTAGGCTTATCCACTTCTGTTATGGCTCAAACAACTGCAACTTCGGCAAAAGCAAAACCGGTTTCCCTTACCCAGCAAGTACAAGATCTCAAAGCAACCGTGCTTCAGCTTCAGAAGCGGGTCGATTACCTTGAAATGCTGGTTCCTCCGTCCACAGCCGTGTTAATGCCGGATGCCAGAAAGCTTTCCAGCATTCGTGTTAACGGAGCTACTTTTCTGATGTCGATTGACAAGCCGTCCGGCAACGAAAAAGGCAGCGACTTCATTCTCACGGTCGTTAACCCGCAGAGCATTACTTACACGAACATCGGCTTTGATATCCGTGTTTACGGTAAAGAAGCCGGAGACCCGAATGCCTATAAGAGCGCTTTCCTTGTCTCCCGAATCACTCCGGCACTTGCTCCGGGCCAGACAACACAGTTCCGTTTTGCTGTTCCGGGTATGACCCCTGAAGACTTCACAGCCGCTTATGTCGCCTCTATGACTTTCGGCGGTATTGCCTCTCCGACAGCGGAATAATTTCTGCTTTTGATCACCTTGCAATCCGAAGCATTAACCGCTTCGGATTTTTTGTGGCTCTTAGCAAAAAGGACAAATTCTCAACGAAATAATACAAATTGTTTCCGCATACCTCTTTTGAGATACATGTCATAAGAACGTAAAAGTCGTACCGTACAATCACCTCTTCATTGTTTTTGTTAGATAAAACCCTTAACTAACGGGAAATAATCCCATTTCTTAGGAGTAAATGAATGAAAAAACCGTTTTATAAGGTGCTTTACGTTCAAGTTCTTGCTGCCATTGTGATCGGTGTTCTTTTAGGTTTTTTCTTTCCGGATATTGGCGCGTCAATGAAACCGCTCGGCGACGGTTTCATTAAGCTCATCAAAATGCTCATTGCCCCGGTGATTTTCTGTACGGTGGTCATCGGTATTGCCGGAATGGAAGACATGAAGAAAGTCGGCAAGGTCGGCGGCATTGCCCTTCTCTACTTTGAAATCGTCACGACGCTCGCACTTCTTGTCGGACTTTTCCTTGTCAATGTTCTTCAGCCCGGCGCCGGCATGCACGTGGATCCCGCGACCTTGGATGTGAACTCGGTCTCAATGTACGCAACGGCAGAAAAGCCGCAGTCCACACTGGACTTCATTTTCCACATTATTCCTTCGTCCGTGGTAGGCGCTTTTGCACAAGGCGATATTCTTCAAGTCTTGTTCTTTTCAATTATTTTCGGATTTGCACTTCAGTTCTTAGGCGGCTCTCAGCATCCCATCTACGAACTCATTAAGAAGGGATCCGAGATTCTCTTCCTCATGATCAACTGGATCATGAAAGTTGCGCCTATCGGTGCGTTCGGCGCTATGGCCTTCACCATCGGTAAGTACGGCATTCATTCCCTGCTTCCGTTAGGCAAACTCATGCTGGTGTTTTATGCCACCTGTGTGTTCTTTGTTCTGGGCATCCTGGGTGCAATCTGCCGCTTCAACGGTTTCTCGATTTTCCGCTATCTTGCTTACATTAAAGAGGAACTTCTGATCGTTCTCGGTACATCTTCCTCTGAAGCTGTCCTTCCGCAGATGATCACAAAGATGCAGAAAGCCGGCGTGAGCCGTTCTGTGACCGGCCTTGTAATCCCGACCGGATATTCTTTCAACCTTGACGGAACCGCGATTTATCTCACCATGGCAGCGGTATTTATTGCGCAAGCCTGCGATATTCAAATGACCTTTACTCAGCAGGCTACGCTTTTAACCGTTCTTCTTTTAACAAGTAAAGGCGCTGCAGGCGTTTCCGGTTCCGGCTTTATTGTGCTCGCAGCCACGCTTTCAGCCGTCGGAGACATTCCGGTTGCCGGATTGGCACTGATTCTCGGTGTTGACCGCTTCATGAGCGAAGCAAGATCGATTACCAACATGATCGGCAACGGTATTGCCTGCGTCGTCGTCGGCCGCTGGGTCGGAGAATTAGATAAGGAGCAATTAAAAGAAACGCTGAGCAAGAAGAAGACCGAGCCAGATCTTTTAGAAGAGATCGAAGAAAAGATTGAGAACGAAATCGAAGAAGTCCTCGCTCCGCAGCCGGCTTTAGTTCCTATCCCTGTCAGCGAATCGGCTTCTGAACCAAGAGAAGTTAGATAACGTCGAAGCTGCTTTTAATTCTCTAGAAGCGGCATGAGGTTAGCCGCTTACAAGCAAAGGTCGGTCAAATTTGCCCGGCCTTTGTTTTATCAACAGGGCCCTTATATCACCGTCATTCATGACGGTGATATAACCCAAACTCCCGTGAAATAGCCCGTGATTTTTTTTAATCGGGCTATTTTTCTT
>ERZ773239.1754-NODE-1754-length-14881-cov-8.477877_pt1 | contig 14881 bp, 12 predicted proteins | sample MGYA00580521_ERZ773239 | MGnify/ENA primary metagenome ERZ773239 (study PRJEB29015, sample SAMEA2737801) | human gut metagenome | biome: human gut; feature: human-associated habitat; material: faeces | place: China | collected 2012 ... | reverse complement strand
GAAGATAGTTGGCTGGAAACGGCCTGTGAAAATAGGTAGATGCCGGCTTCTCTTTTTTATTATGGCCCGTTGGTCAAGCGGTTAAGACAGCGGCCTCTCACGCCGTTAACGTGGGTTCGATTCCCGCACGGGTCACCAGGAAAAGCACCATAGCGTAAGCTAAGGTGCTTTTTTGTATGTCTAAAATCACTCGCTAGGCGAGTGGTTCGATAAAGATTATATCGATGAGTAATGAAACTCAAACGAAGAATTTTGGAATAGTACCAGTGGGGCAATTCCAGACTGGGTTATTGGCGTATCGCCGGTAGTCCTGTATTAAAAGGTTCAATTGCAAACGAAAGACTCGCAGAAGCAGGATATTTTAGTATCCTCAGGCGCTACTACGAGTCCTTGCACTTATGCGGTTGAACCGCCGTGTACCGGTCGGTACGCACGGTGGTGTGAGAGGTCGGCTCTTTAGTTAAGAGAGCCTCCTACGCGATTCTTTTAGGTAAAAAAGCAAACAAACAGAACACTTCATTCAAATGCATATAGCGGCTATTTATTTCATACAGAGACAAATAGCGGCACAGAACAGATATAATAAAAGAAGCTATAAAAAGCAGGTATTCACGTGGAGGACGATATCGTTTCTACATGAACACCTGCTTTTTTATTTATTATTTACTGGTGGAATAAATAGTGGTAGCCAAGTATTCATCACTGACCCAACCATAAATCCCATTGTAATATACAACAACCCAGTCAGGCACATTGCTGCTATAGCCGCATTCCCATACGATGATACCGTAGGGGATATTATCCATTTTTTCATAATTTGTACCGGGACCTTTACGCATAACCAGCCCATGATCAGCAGTGGTGTAGGTACAAAGGCTATCAATTCGGCTAAGCGTTACATCTGGTGCAACGCATCCATCCGGCAGAATAATGTTGGCATTGTTTTCGGTATAATCATGTACTTGCAGCAAGCCCCAAAGGCCATTCTGTTTTGCCCATACACAACCATCGCGCGCGGGGGCTAAATCTTCATATTGCCCAGCGGAAATTATCTCATTGCCGTAAACATCCAGAACTAGCTTTTGTCCGGATTGATTTTTCACAACTACCATGCCGGATAAGTCTGCGTAAGGATATTCAACAGTTTCGTTCATGATGGACAAACTCATCTGCGGCTGATAAATGCAGGGGATTACTAAAGCACCGCTTTGGTCGCAATATCCCCAGTTACCGGCTGCATCCTTTACCGCGATTAAAGATTCACCGGCCATGCAGGCATCCTGGTAGTCGAAATCGGTTAAAATTGTACCGTTTTTATCCGCAACGGCAAAAGGTGCAGAATTGTCAACAAGATAACCGGCATATTCATCATCCCAAATGCCTTGCTGGATGCCAACCAAATCAGGAGCATACACCTGTTCGATGGGCGTGCCACTAAATGTATAGACACCAATAGCAGAACGGTAAATCTGGCTGTCACCTAAAATCCACTGGATGCCATACCCGCCGTGCCCGCCCAGCATGGTTGTAAAAGGCATTTGTTGGGCAACCAGCTCCTGGTTAATCTGTTCTTCCAGGGCATTCAGCTTCTGGTAATCGTATGTATCATCTACCCCAATGGAGAGCTCCTGCTCACCATACAGGTACGGGATGCTTTCTGACAAATCTTCCAGAAAAGCATTACAGTTGGCAGCATTAAACAGGCTCCAGCGTTCGCCCTTGCGCACAGCGTACAGATTTCGGGCAGCGGCGTAACCGGCAGTGTGGGTTTCGCGGGAGAAGAGAGGAATCATCTCGTCAAAATCATATTGCGGCGGTAACTTCCAGTTGGCATTGCTAGTGGATGGTATAGCTGTGGCAACAGCTTCACTGGTCGGGGAAAGAGCAGCGGAGGAAGCAGGTTTATTTTCTGGCGCTGCAGCACAAGCGGTAAGCATTATTGCGGTGATAACACTGGCGAAAAATGAGAATGACTTCCTTTTCATGACTTTTCACTCCTTGCGTAAATGATTTTTCGGTAAGATGAAGAAGTAATATAAGAAAGTGAATTCATAAACCCTATAATATCTTATTTTATCAAAAATATCTGCTAATGGGAATAGCTAACAATTCTACATGGATAAATTTGGATAGTATGACAAAGATTGCAGAACTGGAGTGAAAGTCCGAATTATGGGATGAGTGATCTGCTATAATAAAAGAAACAAGGAGATGATTACCATGTTACTCGGTCATACCAAACAAATCAATGGCGTCTGGAAAATACAATCCCTAAAACAACACAGTGAAAACGTGGCCGAGTACTGCGCACGGGCGTGCCAGCCGCTGGGACTTGAAAATTTGGGCCGTCTTACAGGCTGGCTCCATGACGTTGGAAAATCTCATATCAACGTGCAAAAACATCTGAGAGGCCAGACAAACGAAAAAATCAATCATTCCAGCGCCGGAATGCGGTGGCTATGGGAAAATTATGGCGGAGAAACAGCTTCACCACCTTCTCGCTTGACTGCGCAAATGGCAGCATTGGCAATCGGATCCCATCACTCTGAACGTATGGATGTTTTCGACCTGAGTGGAGTAGAACCCTGGATAAAACATATGTATTCAGAGCAGGCTCAAGAGCTATATGAAGAAAGCTGCCGGGCCTTTTTTGCGGATTGCATAAGTGAAACAGAGATACGGCAAATGTTTGCCAAAGCTGCGCAGGAGGTAGAATGTCTTGTGCGGAAAATCCGAACGCAGGAAGGAAAGAAGCCGCGGCTTTGTATCTATCAGGTCATGTTGGGGTTGGCACACAGATTTTTGTTTGCAGCCCTGATCGATGCAGACTGGTTGGATTCAGGCAACTATTATAATCAAGAAGGATGCCTTCCCCCGGAGCAGCTTCCGCCATGGGATCTGATAGAAAGCAATGTTGAAAGATTCCTGAACAATTTGCAGCCCCGACATAAAATAGATACCTTGCGTGCAGAAATTTCGGAGCAATGCAAGACAGCAGGCGAATGTGCAAAGCTGGGCATTTACCGCTTGTATGTGCCAACAGGCGGAGGAAAAACATTTTCCGGGCTGCGATATTGTGTGCATGCGGCCAAAAAACTTTCGGCCCGGCATATTTTCTATGTTGCACCGTTCCGGTCAATTATCGGACAGAATGTACAGGAGTTCAAAAAGGCATTAGGCGGCAGTGAATATCTGTTGGAGCACCATACGGATGCGGTGCTGGATACAGAGAACCCCGAAATTCTCCGCCAGCTGGAACGCTGGCAGGAAGCGCCGGTGATATGTACAACTATGGTACAGATGCTGCAAACCCTGTTTTGCAGCAGGCGGCAGAATGTGCGCCGCATGGCAGCACTGGCAAATTCTATCTTGGTGTTTGACGAAATACAGTCCCTGCCCATTTGCCATACATACTTGTTCAACCAGGCGGCAAATTTCTTGGCGTACTATTTGGGGTGCGTTGTTGTTTTGTGTACGGCAACACAGCCAGCGCTAAGCGAAGTAGCAAACCCTTTGCGGTTTGCATCGCCGGTGGACCTGGTCACGGATTACCAGCTGCGCTTTGCGCAGTTCCGAAGGACAAAGATTGAAGTGCCCGAAACAGGAAATGGATTTCAGGCAGGAGAACTCGCAGAATTTGTACGGAGCAAGCAAGACGAGAATGGCAGCATTTTGGTCATCTTGAATACCCGTTCGGCGGTCGAAAAGGTGTTTGAGGCTTTGAAACAATGCCAGCCGGAACATACACAACTTTACTGCCTGACCACGCACCTGTGTGCAAAGCACCGTGCAGATGTTATCGCAGAAGTTAAGCAAAAATTAAACACCTTACACGGTCAGGAACGTTTGATCTGTGTAAGCAGCCAACTGATAGAAGCAGGCGTGGATGTAAGCTTTGATTGCGTCATTCGAAGTATGGCTGCGCTGCCCAGTGTGGCCCAGGCTTCCGGCCGATGCAACCGCAATGCGGAAAGGAAATGCCGCACGGTGTATCTTGTTAAAACCTACAATCTGGAAAATCTGGATCGACTTCCGGAACTGCGCAACGGCAGGGAAGCCACACGGCACCTGCTGCAGCAATTACAAAGGGATGCGGACCTGTTAGAGCCGGAAAGTATTTTGAGGTACTACCAGCTTTATTATGCAGAGTCCCAACAACAGGAACGGATGGGCGATCCAGTTGAATTAAAGGGGTACATTCCCCCAAAAACAGTGAATTTGTTTGACCTTTTGTCAGATAATCAGGAAAGTGTGCTAGCCTGGAAAGAGGCAACAGGAAAACAAAAGTTCCCCAATTACTTGCTCCGGCAGGCGTTTGCCACGGCAGAAAGGAATTTCCATGCTTTGGAGGACATTACAACGCCGGTGGTGGTTCCCTATGGGGAAGATGGCGCGGATATGGCAACAAGACTTTCGTCCAGTAAACCGCTTACCCCCAAAATGCTGCGGGACGCACAACGCTTTACCGTTGGTATTACAACAAATGAAAAAATACGCCTGGCAGATCAAGGCGCACTGTACACAGTAAAAGAAGGGGCAGTGACAATTCTTAACAAGGAATATTACGATGACGAAAAGGGAATTCAGACAAGCCCCGGATTTATGCCGATACAATTTGCTTAACAAGGAGGGTTAGACTTTGCAATACGAAAATTCAATATCTATGCAGGTATATGGGCGTTATGCACTGTTCAGCGACCCAATTACCCGCGTAGGCGGCGAAAAATTCAGCTACCCGGTGCCCACCTACCAGGCATTGAAGGGCATTTATGAAAGCTGCTATTGGAAACCAACGTTCACCTGGGTAATTGATGAACTGCGCGTGATGAACCCGATTGAAAGACAATCCAAAGGCATCCGTCCCATTATGTATAACAATGGAAAAAACGATCTTTCCATCTATACGTACCTTTCCGATGTTTGCTATCAGGTGCGGGCACATTTTGAATGGAACGAACATCGCCCAGACCTGGAAAAAGACCGCAATGAAAACAAACATTACGCTATTGCAAAGCGTATGTTGGAACGCGGCGGCAGAAGAGATATCTTTTTGGGAACACGCGAATGCCAGGGGTATATTGAACCCTGCATTTTTGGCCTGGGAAAAGGGCATTATGATGATGTTTCATCCCTGGACCTAGGCCTAATGGAACACGGCATTACCTATGCGGACGAAAACGGAAAAGGCGTGATGCAGGAACGCTTTTGGCACCCGGTAATGCAGAACGGAAAAATCTGTTTTTGCCGCCCGGAAGAATGCGAAATTGTGCGCGATATCCACCCGCAAAAGATGAAGACCTTTACGCTGGGTGAAACAGTCAGCGACTGCGATGATTTGTACAGGGAGGTGATACAGAAATGAGCTGGCTTAGCTATTGCTATAAAACCTACCAGAATAGCGTGTCAGAAATTGGAAAGCAGCAGCCTGGGAAAGTTCCACTACTGCCGGTGGCTCACACGACGCAGCAGGTCAACATTGAAGTGGAGCTGGACAAGGACGGAAACTTTCAGTATGCAGGCTTGCTGGCACAAGATCAAAGGACAACGATCATTCCTTGCACAGAGGAATCTTCGGCGCGGACATCCGGCATGGTGCCGCACCCGCTAGTGGATAAACTGCAATATATTGCGGCAGATTATCCCACTTTTGGTGGTAGTAAAGAATCCGGATGGCCGCTTTACCACAAGCAGTTACAAGCGTGGTGTACATCTCCTTATGCCCACCCGGCTGTGTGTACAGTCCTGCACTACCTGGAAAAAGAATGCCTGATCGCAGACCTGGTCAAGGCAAATATTTTGTTTATAGATGAAAATGGAACTCTGCCAACAAAATGGCAGGGAAACAAAGAAGACAAGCCCCCTATTTTGGATACGCTGACCGGTAGTGACCAGACGGAATCTTTTGTCCGGTTCCGCGTTGACAATGTTGATTTGTCGCGTGATACAACAGTCCGAGAAAGCTTTATCCGCTTTTATGAAACACAGTTAAAAGATATTGACTATTGCACAGTTCAGGGAATCAAAATGCCGGTTTCTACATTAAGCCCGTATAAGATCCGCAACCCAGGTGACCGTGCAAAGCTGATATCCAGCAATGACAATACGAATTATACTTACCGCGGGCGCTTTGCGGATGCAGCGCAGGCACTTTCGATTGGTTATGAAACAACCCAAAAGGCACACAGCGCCTTGCGATGGTTGGTCAGCAAGCAAGGGGTAAATACAGGGGACCAGACTGTACTTGTTTGGGGAACACAGAACGAAGCAGTACCCAATGTGCTAGGGGATACTCTCGATATTGCCCAGGAATATAATCCACTAGCAGGCGATGATTGGGACGATTTTGAGGAAGATACAGAAAGGTCGCCTGCGGATACCCAAGAAGAAATTGCACGGCAGTTTAACCGGGCCATTCTGGGGTATCAGCACCAGTTGAAGGACAATTCCCAAACGGCGGTCATGATTTTGGATTCTGCTACACCTGGCCGGTTGTCCATCCGGTACTATCAGGAACTGCAGGGCTCTAAGTTGCTTGCCAATATAAAGGATTGGCACGATACGTTCCAATGGCAGCTGGAATACCGCAGTGTAGAAGAGCCGACGGAACTGGGCAAAAAGCCCAAGATCAAGAAAGTTGTCTTTGTTGGTGCGCCTGCCCCGGCGGACATTGCAAAAGCAGCCTATGGCGAAAAAGTGGATGCAAAGCTGAAACAAGCGACAATCGAACGACTGATTCCCTGTATTACCAATGGGGAGCGTTTCCCGCGGGATTTGATGATCAGCGCGGTAGATCGGGCAACAAACAGCATTGGCCTGGATTATTGGGAACAACAAAAAACACAAAACATTGCCTGCGCCCTTGTGCGTGGGTACTATCATAGAAATAAGAAGGTGGATTATCCGATGAATGTTGATGAAACCATTAAAGACCGAAACTATTTGTTTGGGAGAATTTTAGCCTGTGCAGAACAGATTGAAAGACGGGCGTTGATTCAGCTAGGAAATGAGAACGAAAAACGTTTGACAAATGCAGAGCGTTTAAGAACTGCGTTTGCTCTGCACCCGGCAGCAACAACACTTCTTTTGGATAAAAAATTAAATCCGTACCTGAACAGAATGAAAAACCGTAACGGAATGGATAGCCAAAGGTATGCGATGATGCAAGAATTATTACATAAGATTGGCACAGAAAACTTTACGAACAAAAGACTTGGTGAGCTGTATCTGATTGGCTATGCCGACCAGATGATGGACTTTAAGGCCGAAAATACAGAATATAAAGCGAAAGCAAAAAAGCAGGAGGAATAAAAGATGGCTGTGCTGCAGAATAAAATCGACTTTGCACTTGTGATTGCTGTAAACCATGCGAACCCGAACGGTGACCCGCTGAACGGAAACCGCCCGCGCGAAACGTATGAGGGACTGGGTGAAATTTCGGATGTGTGCCTGAAACGCAAGATCCGCAACCGCATGATGGACCTTGGCCAGAATGTGTTTGTCCAGTCGGACGACCGCTGCAATGATGGCTTCAAAAGCCTGAAAGACCGTGCAGACGGCTGCCCAGCAGTGAAAAAGGCTGAAAAAGATAAAGATGCTTATGCAAAGGCTGCCTGTGAAACCTGGCTGGATGTGCGCAGCTTTGGCCAGGTGTTTGCCTTTAAGGGGAAAGAATCCAAGGGCGATGGTGTTTCCGTTGGCGTGCGCGGCCCGGTATCTATTCATCCGGCTTTCAGCGTGGACCCGATTGATGTCGATGATATCCAGATCACAAAGAGCGTGAACGGTACGACTGGCGAAAAGAAGTCAAGCGATACCATGGGTATGAAGCACCGTGTGGCTTTTGGCGTGTACACAACCTTTGGCAGCATTAACTGCCAGCTGGCAGAAAAGACCGGCTTTACAGATGAAGATGCAGAAATCATCAAAGAAGCGCTGCGCACACTGTTTGAAAATGATATTTCCTCTGCCCGCCCGGATGGTAGTATGGAGGTGGTTCGCCTGTATTGGTGGCGTCATAACTGCAAAAGCGGACAGTATTCCTCGGCAAAGGTCCATCGCTGTCTGCATGTGGAGCTAAAAGAAAGTGTGGCACAAGCACACCGGGTGGAAGATTATAATATTACTTGCGATACCCTGAACGGATTGTCACCGGAAGTGTATGATGAATACTGATGACTATCTGCAAATGTCTGGCATCCAGCACTTTGCATTCTGCCGCCGCCAATGGGCACTTGCGTACTTGGAACAACAATGGTCCGAAAACCAACGCACCGCCGAAGGCCGCCTGCAGCATACCCGCTGCCATGATGTTACCCTGACGGAAAAACGCGGCGATTTGCTGATCGCCCGCGGTATGAGGGTCGTCAGCCACCGCTTAAAACTGACCGGCGACTGCGATGTGGTAGAGTTTCACAAGGATCCAAACGGCGTGTCATTGCAGGGGCGCCGCGGCCTGTGGCAGCCCATGCCCGTGGAATATAAGCATGGCCGCAGCAAGGTAAACGATGCCGACCGTTTGCAGCTCTGCGCACAGGCCATGGCGCTGGAAGAAATGCTGGTGTGCGAGGTGCCGGAAGGGGAAATCTTTTATGAAGAAACCCGGCAGCGGGAACATGTTTCCCTGACACCGGAACTGCGCAGCACCGCGCAGACCATGGCGGATGAGATGAACCGCCTGTTTGCGCGCGGCTATACCCCAAAAAGCAAACCCGGCAAGCATTGCAATGCCTGCTCACTGAAAGAGCTTTGCCTGCCGGCGCTGTATCAGCAGGCAGACCCGGCGGCGTATCTGCGGGAGCATATTGAGGAGGGCGCGCCATGAGAAAGCTGCTCAACACCCTGTTTGTCATCAATGAGGACGCTTACCTGACATTGGATGGCGAAAACCTTGTTGTTACCCGCAATAAGCAGGAAACCCACCGCTATGCCCTGCATACGCTGGAAGGCATCGTCTGCTTTACTTACGCGGGTGCCAGCCCCGCTTTGATGGGAGCTTGTGCCCGGCGGGGCATTGACCTTTGCTTTTTTGACCCGTATGGCAGATTTCAGGCCCGCACCGTGGGGGAAGAACGCGGCAATGTGCTGCTGCGTCAGACGCAGTACCGCGTGTCGGATGACCCGGCCCAGAGCTGTCGCTATGCCCGGAGCTTTATCCTTGGTAAAGTGTATAACGCACGCTGGGTGCTGGAACGCGCAACCCGCGATCATCCCCAGCGTGTCCCGGTCGAAAAACTGAAACGCACCTCCACCCAGCTGGCCGCCGCGCTGCCGCTGATACAGACCAGCGATGATCCGGAACAGCTGCGCGGCCTGGAAGGCGAGGCAGCCCAGCGCTACTTTGACTGCCTGAATGACCTGATTCTGCAGCAAAAGCAGGATTTTGTGTTTGAGGGCCGCAGCCGCCGTCCACCGCTGGACAATGTGAATGCGCTGCTTTCGTTTGCCTACAGCATGCTGGCGCGGGAGTGTGCATCCGCCTTGACCGCTGTGGGCCTGGACCCTTATGTTGGCTTTATGCACCGCCCGCGCCCCGGCCGCAAAAGTCTGGCACTTGACCTGATGGAAGAACTGCGGGCGGTTTATGCAGACCGGCTGGTCATCAGCTGCATCAATCAAAAGATCATCACGGCAAAACACCTGCAAAAACAGGAAAATGGTGCCGTACTGCTGACGGATGATGGCCGCAAAGCTTTCCTGACCGCATGGCAGAACAAAAAGAAGGAAGAAATCACCCATCCGTTTTTGAAAGAAAAACTGCCCTGGGGGCTGGTGCCCTATGTTCAGGCGCTTTTGCTGGCCCGTGCTCTGCGCGGCGACCTGGAAGTGTACCCACCGTTTTTCTGGAAGTGAGGTGCCGTTATGTTGGTGCTTGTAACCTATGATGTCAACACCGAAACAGCCGCCGGTCGTCGCAGGCTGCGCAAAGTAGCAAAAGTCTGTGTAGACTACGGCCAGCGGGTGCAAAACTCCGTATTTGAGTGCCTGCTGGATGCCGCGCAATACACGATGTTCAAAGCAAAATTGACCGAACTGATCGATTCGGAATCGGACAGCCTGCGCTTTTATCAACTGGGAAACCATTACAAAAGCAAAGTCGAGCATGTGGGTCTGCACCCGGATTTTGATCAGGATGGAATCTTGTTTGCTTAGTGCGAGGAGAAGGCAATCATAAAATTCCCAGTTCCTTCGCACCAGAAAATATGGAAAAAACAGGGGCAGAAAGGGTAAAATACAGCCTTGCCTGTCAGCATGAAGATGCAATCCCCATAAAATTTGTTTCATATGCGCAAAAGTGCCCTACTGTTTTGTGCACTTTTGCTGTCGCTCTCCGCAAGGAGAGCGTGGATAGAAATGTCGGACTGTCAGCTTTAGCGCCGGAACAAAATACGTCGCTCTCCGCAAGGAGAGCGTGGATAGAAATATTGCTTTGATTCCTTCCATTATGACGGTACTACGTCGCTCTCCGCAAGGAGAGCGTGGATAGAAATCATAATGATTATAATTCTGCTCAAACTACTTTAAGGTCGCTCTCCGCAAGGAGAGCGTGGATAGAAATATCTGTTCACTGAGCGCCACACAATGGTGGATAAGTCGCTCTCCGCAAGGAGAGCGTGGATAGAAATAAGCTATGATTGGTGAAGATATGTTGCTTGATGAGTCGCTCTCCGCAAGGAGAGCGTGGATAGAAATACCTCATCCCAAGAAAGATTTCCACAGCCGCATCGTCGCTCTCCGCAAGGAGAGCGTGGATAGAAATACCGGGATTTTGGCGCATCACGCCCGAAAAATAGGTCGCTCTCCGCAAGGAGAGCGTGGATAGAAATACGACACTGAACAACATATTTAAATTGTTCACGAGTCGCTCTCCGCAAGGAGAGCGTGGATAGAAATATGGATCATCATGTCGGGGTCAAACTTGCCGTCAAGTCGCTCTCCGCAAGGAGAGCGTGGATAGAAATAGTCATCGGACCGTTAATGTTCAGGGTCCAGCCACGGTCGCTCTCCGCAAGGAGAGCGTGGATAGAAATGTTTTCTGCCAAGTACGCATTGTAACTTGAGGATTGTCGCTCTCCGCAAGGAGAGCGTGGATAGAAATTTGAGAAGGCATAAAAGGCGGTCAAAGTAATAAAGGTCGCTCTCCGCAAGGAGAGCGTGGATAGAAATAATAACCTCCCAATAAAGTATGTAAAGTATCTCTGTCGCTCTCCGCAAGGAGAGCGTGGATAGAAATGTTGGAATCCAAGCAAATTGACCCCTCTGTTATGGTCGCTCTCCGCAAGGAGAGCGTGGATAGAAATACTGATCCCATTAATCTTTCTGACATTCCCGCCAAGTCGCTCTCCGCAAGGAGAGCGTGGATAGAAATTCTCTTGCGCCGGGTACTTCCGTTTTTCGCGGTTGGTCGCTCTCCGCAAGGAGAGCGTGGATAGAAATGTCTTTTTGACGCTCACTGTTCGCAATGTTCCGAGTCGCTCTCCGCAAGGAGAGCGTGGATAGAAATCTCATGTCCGTTGTTTTTCTCCTGCTGGCTGTTGGGTCGCTCTCCGCAAGGAGAGCGTGGATAGAAATAATGATAAATCAAAAAAAATCAACCCGGCGTCGCTCTCCGCAAGGAGAGCGTGGATAGAAATTGGTCTTTTGTGGCCCTCAAGGGTCAGGCAAAACGGTCGCTCTCCGCAAGGAGAGCGTGGATAGAAATTTCGACATATGTAATCCGGCTTCCACGTTGCCAAGGTCGCTCTCCGCAAGGAGAGCGTGGATAGAAATGCGATATTATTCAATGGGAGGGCATGCGCAGTCGTCGCTCTCCGCAAGGAGAGCGTGGATAGAAATATTACTTAATACCCAAAATCGGCACCTTACGAAGCACGTCGCTCTCCGCAAGGAGAGCGTGGATAGAAATATTCATCACAGCTTAAACCTCCCATCCAAACCCAGTCGCTCTCCGCAAGGAGAGCGTGGATAGAAATAGCCTTAATATTAACGGCCCGCTGAAAGGTGGACGTCGCTCTCCGCAAGGAGAGCGTGGATAGAAATATGCTAATACCTGGACACTTGCAAAAGCAGACGAGTCGCTCTCCGCAAGGAGAGCGTGGATAGAAATGTGCAAATAATCACGTCAGGATACGCAAGAGACAGTCGCTCTCCGCAAGGAGAGCGTGGATAGAAATATGCCCAATATCGGCACCTTGCGAAGAACCCACAGTCGCTCTCCGCAAGGAGAGCGTGGATAGAAATTCAGCCTTAGCGCCGGAAGAGAATCCGACACAGAGTCGCTCTCCGCAAGGAGAGCGTGGATAGAAATTTTTGGGCGGGCGGAATAGAAACCTTATCTTGATAAGTCGCTCTCCGCAAGGAGAGCGTGGATAGAAATATCGTTTGCGCCGCAGGCTGGAACGATTGTAACTGCGGTCGCTCTCCGCAAGGAGAGCGTGGATAGAAATGTTCGTGTGTTTATGTTTTTGTAGCTTCTTGCTACAGTCGCTCTCCGCAAGGAGAGCGTGGATAGAAATATTACTTGCCTGTCCTTTTTGTGAAAATTGAGTAGTCGCTCTCCGCAAGGAGAGCGTGGATAGAAATATCAAAGACGATGTATCATAAAGCATAAGAGAGACCGTCGCTCTCCGCAAGGAGAGCGTGGATAGAAATGCAAAAAGGTTAAAAACACCTTGCGTCAAATTGGTCGCTCTCCGCAAGGAGAGCGTGGATAGAAATACTCATCGGACCGTTAATATTCAAAGTCCAGCCACGGTCGCTCTCCGCAAGGAGAGCGTGGATAGAAATGTGAAAAGAATTTCGGGTGTCCGCCATGGAACGAGTCGCTCTCCGCAAGGAGAGCGTGGATAGAAATTGCAGCTGGTCAAGCCACAAGTCTGCTTTGCTGGTCGCTCTCCGCAAGGAGAGCGTGGATAGAAATGCCGAACTTGAAGAAGTTAAGCATTATGGCAAGTGTCGCTCTCCGCAAGGAGAGCGTGGATAGAAATATAATAAGTATATCCTACTACACTTAAATATATAGTCGCTCTCCGCAAGGAGAGCGTGGATAGAAATAACTTTTCGTTGCTGTTGCCTTCACTGTTGCCAATGTCGCTCTCTGCAAGGAGAGCGTGGATAGAAATTGTGGTAGACGGCCACAAGGTCCATATAACGAGAAACGTCGCTCTCCGCAAGGAGAGCGTGGATAGAAATATCACGGGCAAGATCGTGACAAAGCAGAAAAGGCGGTCGCTCTCCGCAAGGAGAGCGTGGATAGAAATTGCGCAAAATTATACATTGCACCTGTCGTGCAAAGGTCGCTCTCCGCAAGGAGAGCGTGGATAGAAATAAGTATGTCGTACAATGCCGCAAAGTGATGGGTGGTCGCTCTCCGCAAGGAGAGCGTGGATAGAAATGCAATGTAATTTCAGATGCACCTTCAAGTGCTCCGTCGCTCTCCGCAAGGAGAGCGTGGATAGAAATAGCGTTTGGCTAAGGACATGCAGCGTAAAGTAGTAAAAGTCGCTCTCCGCAAGGAGAGCGTGGATAGAAATATTTTGCACATCATGGCGGTAACAGGGTATTGCCCGTCGCTCTCCGCAAGGAGAGCGTGGATAGAAATATTTTGAATAAGGAGTTGATTATAAATGGCAAGCTGTCGCTCTCCGCAAGGAGAGCGTGGATAGAAATGCAATCATGCCCTTACGTTCACGCTTAAAACGGGCGTCGCTCTCCGCAAGGAGAGCGTGGATAGAAATATGCTGATGCGCCGGACTCAAACTGCCATTGATCTGTCGCTCTCCGCAAGGAGAGCGTGGATAGAAATTCCAGCAAGCGGCGGATATCACTCAAAAGGTGCAGTCGCTCTCCGCAAGGAGAGCGTGGATAGAAATTGCAGTATACCGGCAATCCGACAGCGTTTGGCAGCGTCGCTCTCCGCAAGGAGAGCGTGGATAGAAATGTTGCGGCCCCCTGCGTGCTCTTTGCCGGCGGAATGTCGCTCTCCGCAAGGAGAGCATGGAATGTTTCTCTTTCTGACTGTTCAGGGTGGTTTTGTTCATGCGGATATCCGCTTTAATCTTAAAAATTGCTATAGTAAAAAACTCTCGCATAAAATAATATAAAAATATTATATTATCTACTTGACAAGGTACCCCGGCGGGGTATATAGTGAATATACCCCGCCGGGGTACCTTGCATATGATGGGAGGGTAACATAATGCAGGAAAACGAAAAGAAGGAACCGTGTTGCTGCTGTGCACACAAAACAAAGCATCGCAGTGAAGAAGAGTATAAAAGCCTGGTCCACAGACTGAATCGGATCGAAGGGCAGATTCGGGGCATCCGTGGGATGGTGGAAAACGAAGTGTATTGTCCGGATATTCTGGTGCAGTCGGCGGCGGTAACGGCGGCGATGAACGCGTTCAACCGTGAGCTGCTGGCAAACCATATCCGCACCTGTGTGGCGGATGATATCCGTGCCGGGAATGACGAAGTTGTGGATGAGCTGCTGAAAACGCTGCAGAAACTGATGAAATAAGCATTGCCTGCACAAAATAGCAGAAGCAGAACATGAAATAAATGCACGAGTGTTTGAGCCAGCAAAAATGCCATGCCAGTGCCCAGTACGATTGTTTTTCTGTTCACAAACATCGGTAAAAGTTTGTGTAACATTACCAGAGCCATGAATAAATGCCAGTCATTTCCTGTGAGAGGGTGCGGATAGAAATGCCGCGTCGGCCTTGGTTGCCCCCAACGTATCGCTCTCCGCAAGGAGAGTGTGGATAGAAATGGTAACCTCAATAATACATCGAATTGCAGGCTAGCCGCTCACCAAAAGGGGAGTGAGGATAGGGCAACACCGCACAATTCCCGCCTTGCGGCTTAAGCACCGCTCCGGCAGCTG
>ERZ773239.1741-NODE-1741-length-15044-cov-2.691040_pt1 | contig 15044 bp, 13 predicted proteins | sample MGYA00580521_ERZ773239 | MGnify/ENA primary metagenome ERZ773239 (study PRJEB29015, sample SAMEA2737801) | human gut metagenome | biome: human gut; feature: human-associated habitat; material: faeces | place: China | collected 2012 ... | reverse complement strand
CATTCCTGTCAACCATCGGTGTTCCATAAGCCCTGCACATCGCCTCACATATAAATGCATTGTGTGCATCCATCTGATCCACTATATTGTCTGGCATGCTCTCCATGCTGGATCCCTGTGACTTCGTAAGAACAAGAAGCACTTCTTCTCTATGCATATAAATCTCATGCACTATGTTCCTGGCCGACTCAAAATCACTGTCCTCATTGTGGTCTGATGCCATGCCATTGTTCATCTCGTCCACCTCAACGGAAAAATGCTCGGTTAACACAGCATTGAGTCTGTCCATCATGTGTCCCACAACATTGCAGAACAGATCGTCCTTATCCTTAAAAAAGAAATATAAAGCTCCGGTTGTCACTCCTGCCTTCTGACATATATTTCTAAGTGACGCACCCATAAATCCCTTATCCATGAACTCTTCCTTGGCACACTTTAGAAGTTCTTTCCTCGTCTCGCTGTCATGTTGTATTTTCTTTGCCATAATCCTCACCCATTTAATTATAATATAAAATAACATAACAGTGTTACGCTTGATAACACCGTTATGTTAAAACATATCGATCATTTTGTCAACTATTTTATTTCTTATACATATCGCTATAAATTCTGTCTATAGTCTCATCACGACTCAACTTATCGTACAGATAATAGTCAGAATCTGATTTAAATGATCCATACACATCCTCAGATTCCAATATCGGTGCCATAATCGACAATTTGTCGCTGTTTTCTTTTCTCATAGCATCTGCCTGTACCTCAAATCCAGTCAGCATATCATGCTCATCAAGAACAGCAAGTGCCGAACTGCTGATCGGAACACCCTTTTCTGTTCCCTGTCTTAAAGTCATTTCCTCACCGTTCAACAGATAATTCAACAGCTTTGCGGCCGCTTCTGGGTGTTCAGTATTATTACTTATCGCATACATTGTTGCAGGTTTAACAAACCAGCCTAAAGATTTTGCCCCCGGCTCACATATGTATTCTCCTATTTTTACATCATATCCATTTTCCTTCAAAGGATCACAATATCCTCCTGCATCACTTACCCACGCAAGAGTGCCGCCAACCTCACCGCTGGCAAAAGCATTCCTGTTAAATGAATCTACAGACATTAAGACTTTTTTATCAAGTAGTTCCTTATAAAAATCCAACATGTCACCTATCTGTTCCTTATTCAGATTCAATGTGCCATCAGATTTGACCGGATCATTTCCGGTTGTCTGTATATAATGTGAAAGCAGCATAAAAAATAATGATTTTTTTGTCATGCCCAGAGGATATACCCCATCTTTGCTCATGATTCTGGCTGCATCAAACAAGTCATCCCATGTTCTGGGAATACTAAGTCCATATGAGTTCCAAAGAGTCTCATTATAATAAAAAGTCTCCGTATTGAACGCGATAGGAACAGCATTTAATTTTCCATTTTTTGTTCCAAAGGCAAGCTCTTCTTCAGTATAGTTTTCAAAATCAATATAATCCGAAAGCGTATTAAGATCATAAAAGCCAGATCCGTCAGAAGAATATGTATCAAGCCAGCCATAATTTATGAGCATAACATCCGGAGTCTCCTGTGATTTCATATATATATGCTGTCTTTTCTCGTATCCATTCCACACACCATATTTGCATTTGACGTTTATTTCTGGATTTTCTTTTTCAAATATATCAACAGCATCCAGTGTGTACTGGTTTCTACTATCATCGCCCCACCAGGAATATTCTATAGTTATCGTATCCCCGACAGCCATATCTGTTTTTTGCTCTCCGCAACCACTAATTACAAAAAGCAAAAAAAGCATCATCAAAACCGATAATCCTCTTTTGTGATTTTTAATTATATGTTTCATCTGTTTCACCTCTGATCAATCCTGATTTTCAACGAACCAGCTATACTGACTTTTTCCGTTTCTCTTTGATTTATACAAAGCGGTATCAGCCTTCTTCATCATGCTTTCATAATCAGATGAGTTCTCTCCATCTACTATGTAAACACCTGCTGATAACGAAAGATTACATTCAGTATATTGTTTCGAAATCGTTCTGGTAAAATCTTCAGCCAACAGTCTCAGCTCAAATTCCATTTTCTTTCTAACACTTTCCAAAGTCCATCCAGTAAACTTCCTGTACACTGCAAACTCATCACCACCTACCCGTCCGATCACGGAATCTGCTCCAAGCATTTTTGTGAAGAGTTCAGCAGTTTTAGACAGAACCACATCCCCTTCTCCATGACCCAAAGTATCATTTACCTTTTTAAAATTGTCCATATCTATCATTATAAACACATGTGTGACTGTTTCTGACTTTTCCTCAAGACAGGATCCAACAACTTCTCCAAACGAAGCTTTATTCATAAGTCCTGTAAGCTGGTCATATTCAGCCTTTTGCTTTAATTCCTCAATAGCTCCGGAAACAGGTGTATATATTCTTTTCAATACAATGCTTCCTGTCACAACAACCAATAAAGCCAGCACAAGAGTTGCTACAAATGAATACAATTTCAATCTCCCTACTTCTTTGAATATCTCAGATTCACCTATGTAAGACACTACTCTCCAGCCATTTGAACATTGTGCTACGGATATAACATATCCATCCGAATTTGTCTGATATTCGAAGTCGTCATTTTCCTTTGGAAGGTTCACTTCAATTTTTTCTCCAACGCATTTTGCATTATTTGAATACGCAACTTCCTCGGAATCATTTACAAGACACACCCTCATATCCTTGAGTTCATGACTTAAATTCACCACTGAACTTAGTTCCCTGCTATAGAAAGAAGTTACGATCACAGCATTTTCATTAAGTTTCTTGACGTAGAAAAGCCTGTCTGGACTGTTTAAATAATCAAAAAACCAACCGGACATTGTCTTCTCGTCATTTATATGTCCAGTAAAATATGTATATATTCCTCCATCCGGAAAAGCCTGAAGTGTTGTGTTGGAAATCCATCCCACGCTCTTGTCATTGGAATATACGACACCAAAATCTGTAAAGTTGTCAAACACACCAAGGTCACTTATCCTATTCTGAATCGCCGCTTCCTGCTGTATTCTGGTAAATTCATCCAGATTATCATCTGTGGCATCATACTCACACAGCTGATCATCGGAGAAAAAAAGAGCCACTGTATCTTCTATACCGACAAGATAATTGTCGACGTTGTATCCAAGCTGTTGGTTGTTAGACGATATAAGATTCACTATCTTGCTTCTCATATTATCAACTGCCTGTTTTGTTATGATAAAAGATATCATACCTGCTGTGGCAACAACAGCAGCCAGGAAGATGATAGCGAATCTCCTCCTGGCTTTGCTTATCTCATATTCAGTTCTGTTCCTGCTGTTTGCTGACATATCTTTCTTCCCCCGTGTTATATACATAGCTATTATATAACAACTATTATTTGTAAATTGTCAATCTTTTTTCTTTCCGTAATCTTTACACGCTAGTATCCATATTGCACTCATTCCACAAAATCCTACTATACTCACCAACACTCCTGGCCAAAATAATGGATATTTAAACTTTATGTTTGTCACTCCTGTTCCAACACACAGCATATTATTTTCATCCATTATCTCCGAATCAGATACGAAAATATCCTGATATGCAAGAGTAGTATTTATCACGGCTCCATCAGCAATATCTGCCGGAGCATCATTTACTGTTATCACCATTCCACCGTCCGTTATCTCACTACTTATAGGAATCAGCGTTCTCTCAGGAAGATCCTCCGGGCTCACGCCAAGAATATCCTCAACTATCTTCTCTGCACCGCTGTCCCCTGTCACACTATAATAGTACAAAAGATTCAGTCCCACATATTTGATATTCTGACTGTTCTCGTCCGTGGCTGCAAATGCAAGCTGTTCCATCTCATAAGCGAATGTACCTGTCACGTTCATGGCTCCGGTTATATATCCGGTATTCCACTCTGACATATCATCAGGAAATCCTGTAGTAGATATCTGCTCACCGTCATAGCTAAAAATCGGATAGCTGGACTTTAATGATACAGACATATCCGTAACTCCAAGAAATACATGCTGCCTCGTTGCGCTGTCCGCTGGGACATGTGTCATGTCTATGACAACATTTACACCAGAATCCGCAAGAGATCTCACCATCTCCTCAGCCTTCTGTCTGGTGTCATATGAGAATCCGGTCAAAATTACAGTATGGTAGCTTTTCAGTTCGTCCGTAGAATAATCCTCTATATTTGAGGACATTCCTGCCTTAAAAGAAGGAAATGCAAGGGTTATCCCATCCGCATAGTCACCTATGACAATGCCATCATACTGCGTGACAACACCGAACTCCTCCGGACCATCAAGCTTAAACAGGCACACCTTATCCGACTCATATGTCAACGTGTAGCCACTCTTCTTTGCGCTTGCAGTGACATCATCGAGAGTCTTTCCCTTTGCACCTATATACTTTCTGTCAATTGCAACTGTATCGTCTCCAAGCTCGACCGATCTGTCAAACAGATAATCATACTGTTCATTCTCAAGTGCCTGGTTGAGCAGCATTATGTTGTCAGCGGTCGCAGCCCCCTGCCATGCCCATCCAAATGTATATGACGCCCCCCCATCTGTACACACTCCGTACGATGGATAGGAACCGAGACTTGAAAGATCCATGAGCGATGCCCTCTGACTTGTGTTATCCCTCAAAAGGCCCGCCACAGCCACACCGTCATCATTTGCCGGAACGCTGTACCTCTCAAATGTGAATGACGGTATCGCATCCACCACAAGTATGATCACCGAGGCAATCACAAATGGCTTTCTGAGCCGCTCCCACTCTATGAGCGACAGGAAGAAAAATCCATATGCTATAACTGTAAATCGCGTCATCCAGAGTGCCTGACTCATCGGCATCTTTCGAAGTATCGGCAGAACATCCGGTGTCGTGAGCACAAGGATTACAAGAGCCAGGATAAATCCTGATTTTTTCTTGTTATCTGCAAGCAAAATTCCCGCTATGGAGAGCAGGACAACGGATATTCCAAAATAAAATGCGCCGATATCTCCATTTATACGGTTTAACGGATTGAGCGATGAAGAAAGATCAGACATCCACATCGTCATTACATCTGATGCTGCCTCGGAATCCATGGATGATATTCCGCCCGAAAGTGATGGCACAAGCCACACTCCCATGATGAGTATGCCACATATCATCGTGAGCAGGATGATCACCTGACGTCTTATACCCATTTTCCTGTGATGATCGAACAACAAAAACAAGAAAGTTCCTATTCCGATCATAGCTATCATCATGATATGGGTAACGGTTATGAGCATTGTAAATATGAGAATCCCGGCAAGTGCCCATCTCTTCTCTTCCCTGAGATACACCCAGATAAAATATATGAGATATGGGAGAAGGAAGGACACGACCATTCTCGGCATATTGCCCTCATCAATGTACATTCTCGCATTTTCAGGCATGAAGAACCACAGCACAGCAAGTGCTGTTCCAAATACAGGCCTTCCGATTCTTCTGCCGATGAGCAGAAATGCCAGTCCGCCGAAGAATATATACACGCCGAACAAGAGGTAATATGCATTTATCACATTTCCCCCTGTGAAACACATGAGAAGTGCTGTTATATAATATGAAAGAGGCGGCCAGTACCTGTATAACTGGATTCCGTTATACCATGTCTCGTCATACAGAGGATATATCTGTCCACGTTTCAGTGCCTTATAGAGATACTCCGACTTGTACATATGCCCCCATACATCATTTCCCGATGGTTCAGTCACTACGTTCTTAAAGTGTATGACTCCAACCGCTGCCAGTGCGGCAAGGACAACCACACCAAGAGCGAAATAAATATTAAGTTTTCTCCTGCTGAGTTTATCCTTTTCTGTCATTTGGTCTCGTCATTTTCCTTTATATCTTTGAGTATCCTGTCAGTTATGGAGTTTATCGTCTGCATCTCCTCCGTGTAACTATCGTCGATAAGACTTACCACATACGACATCGATGGGGACTCGCTGATCTCCATCATGAGAAATATCCAACCGTTTCTGTTCAATATCTTCGTTAGTTCTTCCTTGAAATACTCACATATATTCTCAAGTGTCGGATTGATCATATCAAACGGCGGAACATCGTTTAACGTCTTGTCCTGGTATGCACTTAAAAACTCCTCAACCCTGTGTTCAAGATGGTGAAACTTGACAGTCTCATCACGTCCCTTGACAACATTTATCACAATCTCCCATGTGTGGGGATGTATTTCTCCCATGACTCCATTTTTGTATATGCCATGTCTGGCATTCAGATAGAATTTGAATTTATACTGTCTGAACCTCATATAATTCACCTCTCAAAACATTTGAACTCAACATCATTTGAATTTGTTCTCATCTGCAGCCGCCTTACCAGTTCGCAAGGTCCAGCAATCTGTCCTTCTCATGGTAAAATGTATTTCTTGGATTTTCCGTGGATACAACTTCTCTGAGTACAGTCTCCAGCTCCGCTCCTTTAGAAAACGCCTCCCATTTGGACAGCATTTCCTCTCTCGTCTTTTCAGCTGCTGCAAGATCCGTCTTGTACATGATCACAACGAAATATCCCTTTGAAAGTTCCGCTGTAACATGATTTTTTCCCATGGAACTTTATAAAGTCCATGATCCTGAAAATGGCATCCCGTGAGAAATACCTGTCTCCCATCCTGACGCGAATGAACATAAAAGTGATCGGAAAAAGTTCAGTATCCGAAGATTTCGACAACAGCGTGTCAACTATCTCCAAATCATAGTAACCTTCCCTCTTTATCTCCGTCTTATCGAAATCCCTGTTTCTGAGTTCTTCCTCGTACTGGTCTGTCAGTCTTTCATACTCATCAAACTTTTCATTCCGCTCTGTAAGATCGGACTGCAGCGCAATAACTTTTCTTCCCTCATGTCCAATCCTCCCTGCAAATTCAATTAATATACATCCAAACACCAGTATCGTAGCTATAACGGCTGTCACAATGTAGAATTCCATATTTGAGGTTCCATACTCCTCAAGAACATAATCTTTGTCTGTAAATACACCACACACATACTCTGTTCCAGACACAGACGCCTCACTGACTATTCCGCCCAAATCTTCCATATAGAGTTCAAATTCCGCCTTAGATGATATATTCTCCAGATTCTTTGTTGTATCATCATCCTTCATATACAGCACTCTGCCATCTTTGAGAATGAATCCCCACGTAGTTCCGGATACCGGCACAGAATGTCTTATGAAATGTATCATCGCATCCTCCGATTTCCCAGCCAGCCCATCTGCAATAATCTGCGCTGTGCTGTCCTGTTCATTCTTAAACGAATGTACAACATTGTCCCTGTTGTCCATGATATGGTATCCATAATATATGATCTCAAGCAAAGTGGTGACCAAAACAACTACAAATGCTGCCACCAGTCTTCCCCTGTACGTTTTTTTATTTTCTTTTCTCTTCTCTGTATTTTTATCTGTAGATCTGTCCATCATCTGGTCTCCTCATGTGCACCTGCCAGCTCATCCTCAGGATAGTTGACAAATCTGCGTACCTTATCTAGTCCGTGTGTAAACCGCAGAAAATCGCTCCTTACTACGCCCACTGCCGTATCCCTTTCATCTGAAAAAGTCTGCATCTTCCAGCTGCCCTTTGACTTCATGGAATTTATTATTCCGGCAAACCTGAACCAGAATACAACAAAATTGTAAAGTGGCAGCAGAAATATCAGATAAATTTTTCGCACATAGTATCTTCTAAGCTTTTTAAAGGGCTTTAAAAACAGGCTTATACATATATAAAGAAGTGCTGTGGTAAAAACATACAGCATGTACATAATGATGACCGACTGTATGATAAGACTAAATGGGTAATTCACAAATCCCAGACATATTAGTGCGAAGTACCATATCATTCGCGGAAATGCAAATGTATGATCAAACATGACAAGTCTAACTATGAAATCCGAGAAAAATCCCCTGACCACATTCATTCTGTTCTTCATGAACATATGGACAACCTCTATCTCCCCACGCTGCCATCTCTGCCTCTGGATATACAATCTGTTCACGTCTTCTATCGGATCAACGTAAAATATCGCCTCACTGCAGAGAACCACACTTTCACCAAGCACATCTCTTATCTGAAATGTTACGTGTGTGTCCTCGCACACTGTATCCGTATTGTACATATTGGTTCTCATGATGGTGGAACGTCTGAACGCTGAAAAAGCACCGGAAAGTGTAAATATGTTGTTGAATTCTGACTGAAAGTTTCTTCCGGCAAGAAAAGCCTGGGCATACTCAAAAAACTCAAGTTTTCTGAGCAGGCGAAGTCCGAATCCCTTTGTCTCGTCTATCATCTCAGGATTTGTCATGATTGTACCCGTCATACAGTCAATATCAGCGTTTCTCTCAAACTTTACGACCATATTTCTTATGGCATCCCTCTGCAGAACACCGTCACTGTCTATATGGATCACATATTTGCCAAAGCTGTTGAAAAGCCCAAGGTTCAGTGCCTTAGACTTGCCCTGCTTTGAATTTACCCAGTTCATGGTAAGTTCCGGAAACTCCTCCTGACACTCGCAGAACACTTCAAAGCTTCTGTCTGTACTCATGTTGTTGACGACAAGTATATATATCTTATCATTTGGGTAATTTGAATCATTAATTGACTTGATACACCGTCTAAGACTGTGCTCTTGATTGTACACCGGTATTATCATGGTTATCTCAGGTGAAAAGTTTACTGCCTTCTCCTTATGTGACACTATCTTTTTCTTTATCAGTATCACAAAGTTGCCTATGGTCGGAATGATCTCCATAACTATAGGTATGATGACCCAGGCTGCCCAGAATATAATAGAACTATGAAATATCTGCATTATGTGCGTCAAACTTAAAACCTCCAACCTTCTGTCTTATTATCTGCGACTTTGTAAATACAAAGAAATATAGTGCAACCGTGCATGCATAGAACACAAGACGCCCTATTATCGTATGGGCAATGAAGTATGAACTTTCTCCAAACATATATATTATGAGGCAGATCACAAATATCCTGAGTACATTTGACACAAATATCGCAAATCCTCCCACTACGCTGAGCACGCTTTTCTCATATGTGTGATACAAAGGAAAAAACCACAGGAGCGCCAAAAATGCCAGTATCTCTATGATGCCTGAGCACTCATAGTCTATATACATTGAAAGGTTTGTATCCCCTGTGGATATAAATATTACATTTTTGTTGAAATAAGACTCGTATATTCCAGTCATATCCCCAAACATCCCTGCCACTGCGGATACTGCTTTTTGCAGTGGGGCAAGAATGACCGGCTCAACCAGTATAAGCATGTATATAAAGAGACCCACACTGCCTGCAATGAAATACCAGAATTCGAGTTTGCCACGTTTTAGAACCGTAAGCACATATATCCATATAATAAACGTTACGATCAACAGTATGTTCATCCTGTGTTCTGTCTCCTTTTCACATAGTAATTTTATTATACGAGGGTTTACCTCTTCTTTCTTCTGCACACAAACACTCCGCCTGTTGCAAGTGCCATCGCCATAGCTGCCCCTGCCCACGGACCTGTCGGAGTTCCGGTTATAGTTACGCCCTGCGCGCCGATATTAGGGTTGGACACTGTGATAGTCGCCCCCTGATCAATGTTTATACCCAGATAATCAGCCAGTTTCTTCATTGATATTGAAAACTCTATCTCATCACCCTTTCCCGTCTCAGTGTGTGCTGCATCATAAACCGTAAATGCCACATCGCCATCTATATCTGTATAGTAACCTGCGAACACACCAAAATTCCTGTATATTCCCTCACCTAGATTATACATCTGTCCCGACCAGTTGATCGAACCATCTGAATTCACAGGTAATACATTGAGCACACACTGTTTACCATCTACTGTAATGTTCCAGAACTGGAACTGCATCTGTGATGTGTACAGGTCATTCATGGAAAAATGCACATACAGCCTGTCGCCATCTATCGCAATCTGTCCCTTGTGAACCGAATAGCCATTGTTGCTGTTATATGTTATATCAGCAGATGGATACTGACTCCATTCACCGTAATATCCATCTATGGCAAGCCCTGTTGTGACAGGTCCACTTGAATTGCTCTTTGCCGCATCTGTCTGGGTTGCAACTGCATCATCCGCAAATGCCTGTATTCTGCCGCCCATAATAGAAAAAACTATAAAAATAACAGCGAAAGAAAAAGCCATAACGCCTCTGTTCAAATGTTTCTTATACGATTCTCTTTTCTTCATACTCATCACGCCTCATCTCTGTAGTATATTTTCATTGCTCAATTTATATATGTATATATTTCATCTATATCAGCTAAGTCCTGTCATACTCTCAAGTTTCAATATATCATCAAATATCTTCTGATAATTTCTGTTGCTTGTATCCATGTTCATGGTCGGCAGCAGCATCCTGTCAGATACCTGATACACACATAGCGGATTCTCAGATATATCAAGCTGGTATAACTCCATACCACTTTTCATAAGCTGTTTTCGCAATTTCTCGTAGAAGTAGTCGCCTATTGTCTCAAGGGTATTACCACATCCCTCAAACTCAGGAAGTTCATTAAGATACCGTCCCCTATACTGATCTATAAATGACGAGATGATTGCTTCCAACTTAAAAAAGGGAATATCCTCTTTACTATCCTTCATACCTATATAAGTGACAACTGTAAATGAGTGTCCATGTATCTTCGTTATGTCGCCATTAAAACTATGTTTTGCATTAAAGTAGGTTCTGTATATATAGTAGTTAAACAACCATACCCCTCCCGACCATAAACTTCTATTTCAACTTAATAAGACTCATTCTTATCATCTCTAAATTATAAGTACATCATTGTGATATATCAATGATGAAAAATTGCCAAAATAATGTCTGTTTTATGAACATTTTGTAACTTTATGTATAGTCAGAACGTTTCAACCGATTGCGCTGTTCACATTTTATTATCTGTTTGAGTGTTATTGATTGAATAGTCACAGAATCAGTCAAACAGTCATGATGTGAAGAGTCAAAAAAAGATCCCATCCATATGAATGAGATCTTTTTATCTATATCTGCATTATTGCCCCGACATTGCCATTTATGACTCAAGCAGTTTCTGAACACTTACAAGCTTTACGCAGAGAACAAATATCTCTGTTGCCTGCTGCATCTCCTCTGGTGTTGGGAATGAAGGTGCGATCCTGATGTTGCTGTCCTTTGGATCGTTGTGATATGGGAATGTTGCACCTGCGCCTGTGAGGATAACTCCTGCCTCCTTGCACTTGGCAACTATAGCCTTTGCACAGCCCTCCATAGCGTCAAATGATATGAAGTATCCGCCGAGAGGCTTGATCCATGAACCAATTCCAAGTCCGTCAAGCTCCTCCTCAAGAACTTTGAGTGTAGCCTCAAACTTTGGTCTCATGAAATCAGCATGCTTCTTCATATGCTCCTTAAGTCCATCAAGATTCTTGAAGTATCTTGCATGTCTGAGCTGATTTACCTTATCGTTTCCTATAGTCTGTATTGTGTAATGTTTCTTGGCATCCTCAAGGTTCGCATGTGATGTAGCCATAGCCGAAACTCCTGAGCCAGGAAAGCTTACCTTTGATGTTGACGCAAACTCAAATACCATATCTGGATTGCCAGCCTTCTCGCACTCTCCGATGATATCAAGTATCTCTACCTGATTGTCCTCATACAGATGATGGATGACATATGCATTGTCCCAAAAGATTCTGAAGTCCTTAGCCGCAGGCTTAAGATTTGCAAATCTTCTTACTGTCTCATCGCTGTAGCAAATTCCCTGTGGGTTTGAGTACTTTGGCACGCACCATATACCCTTTACTGTTGGATCTGAATTTACAAGTTCTTCAACCATATCCATATCTGGACCTGTCTCTGACATAGGTATGTTGATCATCTCTATTCCGAAATGCTCTGTGATAGCAAAATGTCTATCATATCCTGGAACAGGACAGAGGAACTTCACCTTATCAAGCTTACACCAAGGTGTCTCTCCCATTATTCCATGTGTATATGCTCTTGATACAGTGTCAAACATAAGAGTAAGACTTGCGTTACCACCGATGAAGATATGATCCTCAGTAGTTCCCATCATCTCTGCCATAAGTCTCTTGACTTCTGGAATTCCATCAAGGCACCCATAGTTTCTGCAGTCTATGCCACACTCTGACTTCATATCAGAATCACTGTTGATAACATCCATAAGACCAACAGATACTCCAAGCTGGGTTGGTGATGGCTTACCTCTTGACATATCAAGGTTCAGGCCAAGAGCCTTCTTCTCTTCATATGCCGCAAGCAGCTGCTCTCTAAGTTCCATTAACTCTTCTCTTGATAATTCACTGTACGCTTTCATAAAAGTCTCCCTTGCTACCTAACAATGTTATAGTTATATGTCCAGGTTGCACGTCAAAATATTCTACATCAAATAGACTATCCTAACGTTCAACCCTTGTATCATATAATTTATTTCTCCGGTTGTCTAGACCTTAATCGCATAAGTTTGCAGTATTTTGCAAATTTTGGTTGAAAAATCTAAGTTTAATCACTGTATTCGACTATATTTTCGTCAAAATTTCATATTTAACTTTTTATTTTCAAGTTAGCCGACATTGAAAGATGCTGCAGTGTTCTTTTGGGGTCGGCTTAAATATATGGCTCTATTGGTTATTTAGATGGTATCATGGATGCTATCTCAGCGGCAAGCTGCGACTTCGGCATGGTCTGAAGTGTTATCTTGCCAGGACCAGTTACCACTGTATTGAAGAATCCCTCTCCTCCAAAGAACATATTCATGGCACCACCCTTTACTGTCTCTGCGTTTAAGGAACATGTTGCATCCATCATTGCAAGATAACCTGTGTCAATGACCATCTGCTGTCCCGGTGCAAGCATGTAATCCACAACAGAACCATCGATTTCAAGGAACACTATTCCCTGACCTGTAATCCTCTGCATAATAAATCCCTCACCTCCGAAGAACCCACCGGCTATCTTCTTTTGAAAAGCTATCTCCAGATTGATTCCCGGTGTCGATGCAAGGTATGCTGACTTCTGACAAATGATCTCCTTGCCAGGTCCTATCTCAACCGCCATGATATTTCCCACAAAGCTTGAACCGAAGCCCGGACCGCCCATAGCTGTGTAGCGGTTATGCATAATCGACTCACCTGTCATCATTTTGCCGAACATCTTGCCTACTCCGCCACCTGATGTCTGCATCTGCATATTCGGAGACATCCATACCATTGCACCCTTTTCGCAATTCACTGACTCTCCTGCCTCCAGCACAATCTCAACCACAGGCATCATGCCTCCTTTGATCTCGTATCTCATATAATCTTACCTCCCTGTATTCTTCATATTTAAATATGAGTTTCATTTTTTTAATTGGTACAAATGTATTATATAGTAAATACTATTCATATAACAATGTTTATTTATAAATCGTGAATAAAAGCCTGTTTTTATTAGGTATCTCACTTTTTCCTGCTTTTGGAACGAGTTTTTTCATATATTAATTGCTTTTTTTGAAACACAATGGTATATTTATTCAGATAAAATATGAAAGGAAGATGTAAAAATGAAACTCAAAAAATTATTAGCAATTTCAATGTCAGCAGTTCTGGCTATGACAGCTCTTACTGCATGTGGAAGCAAGGATGATTCTTCGGAGGCAGGTTCAGGGAGTGCTTCATCAAAGAAGACTGCAAAGGTCATCGAGATTGACCTTACAGACGAGCAGTATGCTTTCGGTGTTGACAAGGAACAGCCTGAGCTCTTAACACAGGTTAACGATTTCATCAAGTCAATGAACGAAGACGGAACATTTGAAGAGATCTGCAATCACTACTTCGGCGATGGCGAGCCTGTTGCAGTTGAGTCAGCAACACTCGATGCAAACAAGGATCAGCTTGTAGTTGCAACCAATGCTGCATTCGAGCCATTTGAGTATACAAAGGGAGAGAACTACTATGGTGTCGATATGGAGATAGCTAAGGCTCTCGCAGACAAGCTTGGCAAGGAGCTCGTTATCCAGAACATGGATTTCGATGCTGTATGTCTCTCAGTTGGTCAGCACAAGTGTGATATCGCTATGGCAGGTCTTACTATAAAGCCAGATCGTGAGGAGTATGTAAGCTTCTCAGATTCATACTACAAGGCTTCTCAGAAGCTTATCGTTACATCAGACAATACAGAGTTTGATGATTGCAAGACAGCTGATGATGTCAACAAGATCCTTCAGGCTAAAGGCTCAGACATGAAGATTGGTTTCCAGACAGGTACTACCGGACAGTTCTACTGCGAGGGTGACGCAGACTGGGGATTCACAAAGCTTGCTATGACTTCAACAGGCTACAAGAACGGTTCTCTTGCAGTTCAGGATCTTTTAAATGGTAACCTCAACTATGTTATCATCGATGCTGCTCCTGCAGCCAGCATCACTGCTGCTCTTAACGCAATGCAGTAAATTTTAATTCGAATTTAGTAATTTTAGTATTAACGCCAATTATGTTTGAAAGGATATTTCATGGGAGACATTTCTACAAAAATACAAAAGTTCATAGAAATATTCATCGACAACAACGGGTATGTTAAGGTAGTCGAGGGTCTGAAGAATACTGTGATAATAGCCATTGCCGGTCTTATCATCGGTATAATAATCGGTACCCTCATTGCTACCGTCAGGGTAATTCCAAAGTACAAGCGTCTGCCTAGGGTTCTGGATGCGATCTGCAGTGTATATGTAGGTTTCTTCCGTGGAACACCTATGGTTGTACAGCTTCTTCTCTTCTACTATGTTCTTCTTCCTATAGTGGGAGGACACATGACAGGAGTTCAGGTGGCTATGCTTGTATTCGGACTCAACAGCGGTGCCTACATCTCAGAGATCATGCGTGGTGGTATACTCTCCGTTGATCCAGGTCAGATGGAAGGTGGACGTGCCATGGGAC
>ERZ773239.1720-NODE-1720-length-15201-cov-7.469629_pt1 | contig 15201 bp, 10 predicted proteins | sample MGYA00580521_ERZ773239 | MGnify/ENA primary metagenome ERZ773239 (study PRJEB29015, sample SAMEA2737801) | human gut metagenome | biome: human gut; feature: human-associated habitat; material: faeces | place: China | collected 2012 ... | reverse complement strand
TCTGCCGCACCTCGCTCGCCGTATCGGCACTTAGAATTATGCGGTATTGCCTTTAATAAAAAACGGGCTGCTGCCCCCACTGCAAGCCGCAGCACCCGGAACATAAAATAGGAGGAAAGCATGACCTGTACCCACTACAACTTCCCCGTGCCGGAAGAAAAAATGGTGCGTGTAATTACCGATACCGACCTTTGCAACGAAGCGGACGATCCGTTTGCTGTTGTGCAGGCACTGTTGAGCCCCAAGTTTGATAATGTCGGCGTGGTGGCCGCCCACTTTGGCACCCGCGACCCCAACGGAATGCAGAAAAGCTGGCAGGGGCTGAAAGACTTGACGGCCCTGATGCAGCTGACGGTTCCGGTGCTGCACGGTGCGCCCCACGCTTTGCCGGATGCCGCTACCCCGGTGCCCAGCGAAGGCGCGAAGCTGATCATCCGTGAAGCGATGAAAGAGGATACCCGCCCGCTGTTTGTGCTGCTGCTTGGCCCACTGACCGATTTGGCCAGCGCCTATTTGCAGGAACCCCGCATTGCGGGCCGGCTGACCGCAATCTGGATCGGCGGCGCACCGTACCCTGTGGGCGGGCCGGAGTTCAACCTGGGCAATGATGTCAACGCCGTCAACGTGGTGTTTGGCAGCACCATGCCGGTGTGGCAGGTGCCCAAAAATGTGTACGAGATGATGCCGGTCAGTATGGCGGAACTGGAATACCGTGTGCGCCCCCAGGGAGCCGTGGGCCGCTACCTGTTTGACCAGCTGGTGGCTTACAGCCAAACGCCGGAATCCCGCGCCAGCGCGTTCCGCACGGGCGAAAGCTGGGTTTTGGGTGATAACCCCGCCCCCGGCCTGCTGCTGTATGAACACCGCTTCCAGTTTGACTGGGTGCCCGCGCCCTATGTAACGGCGGACCAGACTTATGCCGCCATCGGCCGCAATCGGCCCATCCGGGTGTATAAGGGGATCGACAGCCGTCTGATCCTGGATGATCTGTACGCCAAGCTGGCGTTGTTTGCCCAGTATATGGCGCAAAAGGGGGAGTGAACCATGCTGACTGTGACCGGCCTCTGGTTTGACCATGAGCGGACCCCCGTTGGGCTGGACCATACCCCCGTGTTCGGCTGGCAGCTGGAAGGGAACTGCCGGAACATCCGCCAGACGCAGTACCGCCTGCAAGTTGCCCTGACCCCGGATTTTGCCGCGTTGCTGTACGATGAAACCTGTGAAACCGGAAACTCCACCGCGGTGCACGCGGCGGGCCTGACGCTGCAATCGCTGCAAAAATATTACGCCCGTGTGCAGGTTTGGGCCGATACCGCTGCTGGCCCCCAGCAGACCCTGTGGAGCGAACCGGCGGTGTTCATCACCGCCCTGCTGGACCCGGCAGCCGAGTGGAAAGCCGAGTTTGTGAGCGCGGAATCCCCCGAAACCTGCAGGAAATCCTCCGCCGGTACAATGGTGCGCGCGGCGTTCACCGTAAAGCCGGGGCTGCGGGCCGCGTATGCCTGCACCACGGCGCTGGGGCTGTATAATGTTTATCTCAACGGCCAAAAGGTCAGCACCGATGAGATGACCCCCGGCTGGACAAGCTATAACCGCCGCCTGCTCTACCAGACCTATGAGGTCACTGCCATGCTGCACCCCGGCCTCAACATGGCCGGGGCAATGCTGGGGGCCGGGTGGTACAAGGGTGTGATGGGCCTGACCCGCTCCCGCAACAACTATGGCGATACCACCGCCTTTGCCATGCAGTTGACCCTTGTGTATGCCGATGGCACCCGTGAAACCGTGAACACCGGCCCAGCATGGCAGGGAACGAAGGCACCCGTGATATTCTCAGAGATTTACCACGGAGAAGCATACGATGCCGCGCTGGAACTGCCCCACTGGGCCGAATGCGAAACGCCGGAAAACACCCCCGCAGGCCGCTGGCACGCCGTGCACACCGTGCCGTACCCTGCCGCCAAACTGGCCGCCCAGGCCGCAGGCAAGGTATGCGTGCAGCAGCGCATCCCGGCACAGCGGGTGTTTACCGCGCCGGATGGCAGCACAGTGGTGGATTTTGGCCAGAACATGGCGGGCCGGGTGGAAATTACCGTGCAGGGTACAGCCGGGCAGGCGGCTGAACTGCGCTGCTTTGAGGAGCTGGACGCCGATGGCAACCCCTACCTGGCCAACCTGCGCAAAGCCCGCACCACCATGCAATATACCTTTGCCCGCAGCCAAACGGTGACCTGGCAGCCGCAGTTTACCTATATGGGATTCCGCTATGCGCTGGTGGTGCAGTGGCCGGGAAAACCGGAACCGGCCAATTTTACCGCCTGCGTGCTGCACAGCGCCATGCAACCGGCGGGGGAGTTTACCTGTTCCGAACCGCTGGTGAACCAGTTGAACCATAACATTTTGTGGGGGCTGAAAAGCAACTTTTTGGATGTGCCCACCGATTGCCCCCAACGCGATGAACGCCTCGGCTGGACCGGCGATGCACAGATTTTTTGCGAGACCGCCTGCTGGCTGGCCGATACCTGGACTTTTTACAGCAAGTGGCTGAAAGACCTTGCCGTGGACCAGCTGCCGGACGGCGGCGTGGCCAATGTGGTGCCCAATATTGAGGAAACCCACACCGAGGCCAACTGGCTGATGAAAAACTGCCCATATGGCGCTTCCGGCTGGGGCGATGCCGCGACTGTGATCCCCTGGGTGCTGTACCAGATGTATGGCGATGATACCATTCTGCGCAGCCAGTACCCCAGCATGAAGCGCTGGGTGGATTTTATGCGCGCCAACACCCAAAACGGTCTGTTTGATTTCAAGATGCAGCTGGGCGACTGGGTGGCGCTGGACGCCGAACCGGGCAGTTATTTTGGCGCAACCCCCACGGCGCTGACCAGCCAGGCGTACTATGCGCTTTCGGCCCAGCTGCTGGCGCTGGCGGCGGAGGTACTGGGCAACCGGCAGGATGCAGAGCTTTACGCGGGGGTTCACCGCCAGGCAGCCCAAGATTTTGCCGCAAACTTTTTTACTCTGGATGGTGCAATGACCGCCCAGACCCAGACAGCCCATATTCTGGCCCTACGCTTTGGCCTGACCCCGCAAAAGTGGAAGCAGAAAACGATCCAGCGCCTGCTGGAACTGTTGGAACAACAAAACGGGCATTTGGTTACCGGCTTTTTGGGCACACCGTATTTCTGCGCGGCGCTCAGCCAGAATGGCTGCTGGCAGCAGGCGTATGACCTGATGTTGAAAAAAGATTACCCCGGCTGGCTGTATCAGGTGCTGCAGGGGGCCACCACTGTGTGGGAACACTGGGATGGCCGCCGCCCGGACGGCACGATGTGGTCCGCGGGGATGAACTCTTTCAACCATTACGCATACGGCGCGGTAGGGGCATGGCTGTACGGCGAGTGCGCCGGTATTGGCCAGCAGCCGGGCACGGCAGGTTTTTGCGCCGCACGGCTGGCCCCGCGCCCCGGTGGCGGGCTGCGCTGGGCCCAGGCCTGGCACCAGACCCCCTTTGGCCGCTATGCCCTGCAGTGGCAAGTTGATGACGGGAAAATCACCGTTACGGCGGCAATTCCACCCAATGCAGCGGCAAAAATCTGCCTGGAACCCGGTGCCAAGCTGCTGGAAACGGACGGCCTGACCTTTGCGGAACAAAACGGATGCCCTACCGCCCAAGTGGGCTCCGGCCAGTATCAAGTCAGCTATGCGATGGAGTAGTAATTGAACCAAAGCGTTCCTTTATGGTACAATAGCCCCAAAGAAATACAACGATTACCCGCGGAAATAGAAAAAGTACTGCAGGCGAAAGGGGAAAGGGAAACATGCAAATCAAATCTGTTGCTGTTCTGGGGGCCGGTGCAGTCGGCTCTTATGTCATCTGGGGACTCAGCTCCCGCAAGGATATTCGCCTTGCTGTAATTGCCGAAGGCCCGCGTGCCGAACGGCTGAAACAACAGGGGATCACCATCAACGGCACCACCTACCGCCCGCAGGTTTGGACCCCGCAGGAAGCAAACGGCGTGGATCTATTGGTGGTTGCGCTGAAATACGGTGCGCTGCCCGGCGCACTGGACAGCATTGCCGCCGCCGTTGGCCCCAACACCACCGTGATGAGCCTGATGAACGGTGTGGACAGTGAGGAAATCATCGCCGCCAAAATCGGTGCGGAACATGTTCTGCCCTCCCTCATCAAGGTGGCCTCCCACAAGGAAGCCGACGGCTACCATTTCAACCCCGAAACCACCATCGGCATTATCTATGGCGAGCTTGCCGCACCGCTGAAAAGCGAGCGTGTGCAGGCGGTGGAAGCATTGCTTGCCGGTACGGGCATTCATTCCCGCGTTACCCCATATATTAAGGAAGAAATCTGGAGCAAGTTCCGCCTGAATGTCTGCAACAATCTGCCGCAGGCCATTTTGGGCGCGGGCGTTGGCTGTTACCAGAGCAGTGCCCACATGAAAGCCATCAGCGATGGTTTGTGCCATGAGCTGGAGGCCATTGCCGTGGCAAAGGGCATTGATTTGAGCAAGGTGGATGCAAGTTCCCGCCATGGCAGCCTGGTCCCACCTGCAACGCGCTATTCCACGTTACAGGATCTGGATGCCGGGCGGCACACCGAAATTGACATGTTCTCCGGTGCGCTGATGCGGATGGGGCAGGAACTTGGCATTCCCACGCCGTATAACGAGTATACCTATCACATGATCAAGGCACTGGAAGAAAAGAACGATGGCTTGTTTGATTATGCGGCCAAGGCAAGCAATTTGACCTGCGCCAAATAAGCGGGCGAGAGGGAAAAGCATAAAAGCGTTCTACCGGATGCGCCAAGGCCAGTGCGATTTGCTGCTGACCTGCTGCACGGTAATTTTGCGTTTTGAGGATGGGCGCATCAAAGCCCAGTACCCTATGGATGCAGCCGGGGCAGAAAAGGTGAGACACTTTTTTACCGCAAAACCGGACGCACAGGAAGAAAAAGAATTAACAACGACAAAAATAACAATAATACGCGAATAAAAACGCCAGAGCAGCAACCCTTACCGGGTGCTGCTCTGGCGTTTTTGCTTGCTGTTCCGTCTGCCTTTATGGGGTTAAAAAGGCAGGGGATTACTTTTTAATCTTGATCAGCTGGGCGTTCAGGCTGGGCAGGAATTTATCCCCCAGCAGGTCGGTGGAGATCATGCCGCTCATGTGTTCGGGGCTCATGCCGCTCATCATGCTCCACATCCCTTGGCCGGGTTTCAGGTCAAAGTTGGTGACCAGCTTTACGGCCTTGGCAACAATGGCAAAAGCTTCCTCGTTCTTGGCCAGCTCTGCCATAGAGTCCTTGATATTATAGTACCCTTCGGGGAATTCCATCGGGGATTCCAGATCCAGGCTGCCCATCTGCTTAAACCAGTTGGCAACGCCCTCCTGGCGCTCATTGAACTCCGGCAGGGTGTAGCAGGCGGGCTCTTTCTCTACCTTTTCCAGCGTGATGGAATCCTTGGCGGAACCGGCCACGGCCAGCAGGGTGTTAAAGCCCTCGGCCAGCGCCACGGTAAAGTGGAACACGCGGTGGGCCTGCTGGGTGCCAACTTCCTTGCCGTTCAGGTACAGGGTCACGCAGTCCTGATTGGAGTAAACCTTGACTTCGGTGGTTTCCCCGGCGCGCTGGGCATAGCGGCGGCCGTTGATGTGCACCATCGGGTCCTTGGTCCAGTATGCCTGGTACAGGTAGAAGCTGTCCTTGCGGGTTTTGCGGTCAATGGTAACAAGGCCCTTATTGTTGCGGCCTGCCACGCCGCCCTCGTTGCGGGCTGCGCAGCCAAAGTCGAACATGTTCCATACATGGCTGGCCCAGATCCAGGGACGATCCTCAAAGGCCTGTGCCATATATTCATGGTATACGGCCTGGTATTCCTCGGTATAATCCTTGCACTGGGGGGTGCTGCTGTGCCAGTTGATGATGCCTTCGCAGCCGTATTCCGAAACGCCAAGACAGATATCGGGGTGCTCGGCGTGGAACTTGTCCAGCCAGGGACCATTGTCCTCAATCTTGCCGCCATACCAACCAAAGTAGTGGTTGTAGCTTTCCAGGTCGGTGATGTGGTGCATGGGGCCGTCGGTCGGGGTGTGCGAAACATGGGCAATGGTGGTGGAACGGGTGGGATCCAGCTCCTTACACAGCTTCTGCAGGTCGTGGTGGCGTTCCACCAGCTCCTGGCTGATGCCGCCAATCAAAATTTCGTTGGAAATGCCCCAGAACATGATGGACGGGTGGTTGTAGTTCTGGATGATCAGCTCGGTCATCTCGCGGCGGCAGTGTGCGTGGGCATCCTCGCCGGGTTTGAACACGCTGATGAACGGAATCTCGGCCCAAACGGCAAAACCGATGGAGTCGCAGGCGTTATAGAAATCCTGACTGTGCTGGTAGTGGGCCAGACGAATGGTGTTGGCACCGACTTCCTTGATCATCTGGGCATCCTCGTAATGGTCGTCAATGCTCAGAGCGTTGCCTTTGTACAAGCGGTCCTGATGGCGGGAAACACCGCGCAGCGGGGTGGGCACGCCATTGATGGAAAAGCCGCCGTCCGGGGTGACGGTGTAGCTGCGCACACCAACATTGACGTACAGATCATCATAGGATTCATTGCAGCGCTGCAGGCGGGCAATTACGGTGTACAGGTTGGGCTCGTCCATGCTCCACAGCTCAGCATCAGGCACATACAGGGTAACGGCGGTGTTATCAGCCGGGCGGGTGGCGGAAGCAACCTCAAATCCATAGGGATCTTCAATGCTGTACTGCACGGTAAAGTTTTCGTCCGGGTTGGTCACATAGCTTTTAATTTCGAACGTGGCGCCGCCGTCTGCTGCCGGTTTGGGGGTAACTTTAATGCCGGGGCCGCCGAAATAATCCAGGTCAAAGTGGGCGTTGGGCACGCTGATCAGGTTGACGCCGCGGTACAAGCCGCCATAGAACGTGAAGTCGGCGGAAGAGGGATACATGGACGGCGTATCTTCGTTGCTGACTTCAATGGTCAGCTCGTTCTCGCCGTCATGGCACAAATCTGTCACATCAGCGCGGAAAATGGAGTATCCGCCCTCGTGGGTGGTGGCAACCGTTCCGTTGACCTTGACGGTAGCGGAAAGGGCTGCGGCCAGAACTTCAATATAGGTGCGGCCGCCGACCAAAGGCTGGTTGGGCGCAGTAAAGGTGCGGGTGTAAACACCGGTGGTGCGCAGATAGCTGTCGTTGCCGTCCATGCCATCCACCGCGTTCCAGGTGTGGGGCAGGGTAACCGCTTCAGCCGGGCGTTCGCCCTTGGGGAAGGTCAGGGTCCAGTTTTCGTTCAGGGAAATTACGTTACGCATGGCAAATCTCCTGTCTTGTTGTGGTTTGTGGTGCGGAATGTTATTTTATGATAGGTTTATTGTACCACAGCGTCCGACAGGATTTTAGAAAGTTTTTATGATGAAATAGTAGAATTTTCAGTAGAATGATTTGTAAAATGCAGGACTGAATAAAAACGGCTTGCAGTGCTTGCAGCAGTTCTTTTATGGTACTTGATGATAAAAGGTTGCCGCCTGCATTTTTCGATAGCGCACCAATTTTTGAGCGGCGCACCTGCGCCGCGGTTCAAAAGCAGTGTTCTTTTTTAATTTATGGCAATACCGCATAATTCTAAGTGCCGATACGGCGAGCGAGGTGCCGCAGCCGCCGGAGCGGTGCTTAAGCCGTAAGGCGGGAATTGTGCGGTATTGCCTAAGAAATCCCCCTGTTCTGTTGTCAATCCAAAACGATTTTCCTCAGTCGCTCCAAATCATCCTCATCCGGATGGGAGAGAGCACGGTCAAAGTTCTCAATCAGCGCGTCAATGTTTGCCGGATGCTCCGGCTGTGTCTTCATTTTCATATAACGATCCCGTACCGACTGCGGCATTTTGCCCTGGCACATATACTCTCCGAACACGGAGTTGCTTGGGCCAACAGACTGCTTAACATGATCAAGGATCTTCTGAAAATATGCCTCGCTGCCGCCAAAGCCCGCCGTCCCGAATAGAAAAACCTTTTTGTCTCTCAGCTTTGACAGTAGTTCCAAGGTTGCACTGTCCGCGTTGCCCTTATCCGTCCAGAACCCGATATAGAGTATTTCGGAGTGCAGTTCTTCCGCTTTCGGCGCACCGAAATAGTCACAGTCTTCTGCCGGAAGCACCGCGCGAATTGTATCAGCAAGTTTTTTTGTGTTGCCGGTTAAGCTGCTGAATATGATCGAATATTTTTCCTTATCCATAGTAAAAGCCTCCTGTCTAATCAAATCGGCATCGGTGTCCGGGCAATCAGAATGACCGCCAGAATCGCGCCCACAAACGCTGCAGCACCGATGACAGCCAACACCTTTTTGTTGGTTTTCTTCTTCGCTGCTTTGCAGATCAGAGCGGCGCAAGCTACGCAGACAGCCGCAGCAATAAGCGCAATGCCAAGTGTTTCCCATAACCACGACAATTCATTGATCCAGTTCATAACATCACCTGTCTTTCTCCATTCTCTTCCGGATGCGCTTAGTCCATTAAGCCGTATTTCTTATAGGTGTTCAGCAGCTGCTTATAAAAGAGCCGGTTGCCGAAAAACTGCCGATACGTCGCGGACTTCTCTCGACATTCGGCTTTGAGGCGTTCCATCTCATCCGCCTCGTAAGAGGCTTGTGCCTTGAGATCATTGAGCATCTTTTCAAATCCGCGATTTTTCTGTAAGCGCCTTTGGTGCGCGGAAAGGAAATGCCGTTCTCGTACCGGGTAATCATACATCTGTTGATCCCCAGTGCATCGGCTACTTCCTGCTAGGTCAGCTTCCGCTTCTCCCGTTCAGCCTTGAATTTCTCTCCAAACGTCATTTTGGTGATCACTCCTGTCCACAAAAAGCTTGCGCCATCAAATTGCGCAAGTCTATGGCGAAGGCATTTGAGGTGCGTATCATAATGACTGAGCAATCCAACTGCTCATAGCATATCCTGAATGGCTCATCCCGTCAAGAAACATGGGGAGTCGTACACGAAAAAGTTACATCTTTTGAGCAGTTCAAATGAACAGGCATTTGTACTGCCGAAAATCATCCGTACCGGCATACACCGGTGTGAAGGAACCGGAGTAAGAAATACGGAAATAGCTGCACAGTACAGAAAAGGATACGTCCCGGTTACGCTGGGTGTGGACAGGTCGCGGCTTATAATGTAAAAGGAAAAGCCAGAACTGCAGGAAACAAGCAGTGCTGAAGATGTGCCAACCTCATCCAATCCAAATCCCCAATCCCACCTCCGTCCCACCGCCTATTCGGCCTTCAACCTCGACTATATCACATTTTGCAATATTTAGGCTACAAAATGTGAGGAAAAAATAAACGAACTTTGATATGATAGGGATGAAATAAAAGGCTGCTATGGATTATGGGTAAAGGAATGGCGGTTTCTGTTCAATATGCCCACTGACGAGCAGAAAGTGCGTGACCGTAATTTTTAAGCAGGCCAAAAAAACGGACAAATACATGAAACAGAAAAGGGAAGGAGCTTGTACATGAAAGTTTGCTACACGGCAGGTCCGGTCAAAAAGCTGGAAAACTGCTTCTCGGTTTCCACCAATGCGGTGGAGATCCGCATCTGGTTTTTGACGGACGATATTCTGCGTATCCGCGCCGGTTTTGATGGGGACTGGGACGAAGCGTCCTACAGTCTGACCATGACCGCCTGGGACTCCCGCACGGACGAGCTGATGAAGGACTGCCGCAAGCGCGTGCAGACCGCCGCTGCCGAACTGACCGATGGCGACAAGCAGGCCGTGATCCAGGGCAGCCGCCTGAAGGTGGTTGTGGAAAAGGCACCCTTCCGTATCATGGTATACGATAAAGATGGCAGCCTGCTGCATGCAGATATTCCCGACCTTGCTTATCGTGAGGATTCCAACCACCGCCGCATGCACGCTTCCCAGATCGAAGCCGATGACTGCTTCTATGGCTTTGGCGAAAAATCCGGCGAGATCAACAAGGCTGAAAAGTACATGAACATGGCCCCCGGCGATGCCATGGGCTACAATGCCAAGGAGACCGATTCCCTGTACAAACACATCCCGTTCTACATCAAGCTGAACCGCGGTACCAAACAGGCAGTTGGTTACTTCTACCACAACACCGCTGAATGTGATTTCAATATGGGCCGCGAAAAGCGTAACTACTGGCATCGTTACTCCACCTACCGCACCGATGCCGGGGATGTGGATCTCTTCCTGATCGCAGGCCCCTCCATCCGCGATATCATTGAGCGTTACACCGATCTGACCGGCAAGTCCGTCATGCTGCCCAAAGCAGCGCTGGGCTATCTGGGCAGCTCCATGTACTACCCCGAATTGCCGGAAAACAGCGATGACGCTGTGCTGGAATTCATTGATACCACCCATGAGGAGGACATCCCCGTGGACGGCTTCCAGCTTTCCTCCGGCTACTGCGCCGTGGAAACCGAGCAGGGCATCAAGCGCTGCACCTTCACCTGGAACAACAAGCGCTTTAAGGACCCCGCTGACTGGTTTGCCCAGATGGTCAAGCGCGGCATTATCGTTTCGCCCAACATCAAACCCGGCATGCTGCTGGTTCACCCCCTGTTGGAAGAGATGAAGGCAAAGGATATGTTCCTGCCTGCATCTGATGACAACGCCGGTGTGGACGGCCTGGCGGTGGGCACTTGGTGGGGCGGCCCCGGCCTGTTTGTGGACTTTACCAAGCAGTCCACCCGCGAACACTGGAAACAGTACATCAAGGACGCCCTGCTGCGTTACGGCTGCCGCTCCCTGTGGAACGACAACTGCGAGTATGACAGCATGGTGGACAAGGACGCCAAGGTTTACTTTGAGGGCAAGGGCAGCACCATCGGCACCATGAAGCCGGTGATGAGCAACCTGATGTGCCAGCTTTCCAACGAAGCCATTGAAGAGTACGACCCCAACTGCCGTCCCTTCTCTGTCTGCCGTTCCGGCCATGCCGGCATCCAGCGTTACGCCCAGGTTTGGGCAGGCGATAACCTGACCCACTGGGATACCCTGAAATACAACATTGCCACCATCCTGGGCATGGCCCTGTGCGGTGTTTCCAACCACGGCTGCGATATCGGCGGCTTCTATGGCCCCGCACCGGAGGCCGAGCTGTTCGTGCGCTGGGTGCAGAACGGCATCTTCCAGCCGCGCTTCTCCATCCATTCCACCAACACCGACAACACCGTGACCGAGCCCTGGATGTTCAGTGATAAAAAGCAGTACATCCGCGATGCCATCAACTTCCGCTATAAGCTCAGCCCGATGCTGTATTCCCTGATGGTGCGCGCCCACGAAAGCGGCCTGCCGATCTGGCAGCCCACCTTCGCCGTGTTCCAGAACGACCCCGCCACCTATGATGATGGCGTTGACTTCATGTTTGGCGATTCTCTGTTGGTTGCCAACGTTGTGGAAAAGGGCCAGACCGTGCGCTCTGTCTACCTGCCCAAGACCGAGAACGAAAACGAGCGCTTCTACAACTTCTACACCCGCGAGGAGTACGCTCCCGGCCAGACGATCGAGGTACCGGTCGATATTTCCAGCATCCCGCTGTTTGTGCGCAGCGGCGCGATCCTGCCCATGAGCGGCAACCGCCTGCACAACCTGATGACCGAAAAGACCACTGAGCTGGAGATCCTGATGGCACCGGATGTGGATTCCGAGTTTGTTCTGTACGAGGATGACGGCTGCACCAATGAGTACCTGAAGGGCGCTTACCTCAAGACCCGCATTGCCGTGACCGCAGGCGTAAAGACTTACGTTCACTTTACCAACGAGGGCGATTACGATACCGCTGTGGAAAGCATGTATCTGGATATGATCCACCGCGAAAAATCCCCGTTCTATGTGCAGCTGAACGGCAAGGAGCTGCCGCACTTCCTGCACCGCCGCAAGTTTGAGGAAGCCGAGAGCGGCTGGTACTACAGCCAGCGCCTGAAGAGCGTGCAGGTCAAGTACCCCAACCCCAAAAAGGACCATGAGATCATGGTCTCGTTTGAGCAGTTTGATCTGATTGGTATGTAACGCGCCGTAAAACGCGATACAAAATAGAAGGAGGAAACAAAATGTTCAAAAAGATTGCAGCGCTGGCAACGGCTGCTGTGCTGTGCGCCGGGCTGATGGCCGGCTGCGGCGCATCCAGCACCACGGCTGACACCAGCTACAGCGCAGAAAACCCACTGGTTCTGACGCTGGCCCACGGCCTGTCCGAGGCCCACACCGTCCACATTGCCATGACCCAGTTTGCTGAGGAAGTGAACGAAAAGACCGATGGCCGCGTCCAGGTCAAGATCTTCCCCAACGGCCAGCTCGGCAGCGAAAACGAGAACCTGGAGCAGCTGCAGGCAGGCGTTATCGCCATGACCAAGGTTTCTGCCCCCGGTCTGGCAACGTACAACGAAGCCTACAACGCATTCGGCCTGCCTTACATCTTTAATGATACCGAGGATTTCTACCATGTCATGGATTCCCAGCAGATGCAGGATTTCTTCCTCTCTACCGGCGATGACGGCTTTGTTACCCTGACCTATTACACCTCCGGCGCCCGCTCTTTCTACACCAAAGACAAAGCCATCCGCACCCCGGCTGACCTGAAGGGCCTGAAGATCCGCGTGCAGGACATGAAGTCCCAGACCGATATGATGAACTATCTGGGCGGCATTCCCGTTGCCATGTCTTACGGCGATGTGTATACCTCCCTGCAGACCGGCATCATTGACGGCACCGAAAACAACGAAACCGCACTGACCACCGGCAAGCACGGCGAAGTGTGCAAGGTCTACTCCGTTGACCAGCACGCCATGATCCCCGACGTTCTGATCATGAGCGAAAAGGTATGGAAGCAGATCTCCCCGGAAGATCAGGAGATCATTCTGGAAGCTGCCCACAACTCCACCGAGGCCCATAAGGTCATGTGGGATACGGCCATTGAAGAAGCTGTAAAAGAAGCACAGGAAACCATGGGCGTTGAGTTTGTTTACGATGTAGACAAGGAAGCTTTCCGCGAAGCAACCCAGCCCATGATCGAAGCATACGAAGAACAGTATCCCGGCGTTAAGACCCTGATGGATACGATTGAAGCTGCACGAGAGGGGGAATAAAACATGAAACAGTTTTTGGGTAAAGTAAAGTTCTGGATGGATAAGTTCCTCAGCATTGCCTGCGCCGTTCTGCTGTCTTTCATGACCATCCTGGTTCTCATCCAGGTGTTCTCCCGTTATGTTCTCAACAGCCCCGTTGCCTTTACGGAGGAACTGGTGCGCTACAGCCTGATCTGGACCGGCTTTATCGGTGCAGCTTACGCATTCTCCACCCGCGAGCATATGTCCCTGACGCTGGTGCGCGATAAATTCACCGGCAAAGCCCACACCGCTCTGCTGGTTGCCATCGACGGCCTGATCCTGCTGCTGGCGATCTTCGTCATCACCATCGGCGGCTTCAAGCTGGCTGTTTCTGCCAGCCGTGAATTCTCCGCTCTGCTGGGCATCCCCCGCAGTCTGGTGTACTCCATCGCTCCGATTTCCGGCATTTTCATCATCATCGCCCAGATCATCAACATTTATGAAGATATCACCGGCGAAAAAGTTGACTGCTAAGGAGGGCACAGAACAATGAGCATTACACTGACAACCGTTATCCTTTTTGCTGTGTTCGGCGTGCTGCTGTTTTTGGGCGTGCCCATCTCCATCAGCATCGTGGTTTCTTCCATTGTAACCGCCATGTCCACCCTGTCTTGGGACCAGATCACCTTTATCACCATGCAGAAGATGAACTCCGGCGTTGAGTCTTTCTCTCTGCTGGCTGTGCCCCTCTTCATCCTGGCTGGCAACATCATGAACAACGGCGGTATTGCCAAGCGCCTGGTCAACTTTGCCCAGCTGTTCGTTGGCAAGATCCCCGGCTCCATGGCACAGGCCAACATCCTGGGCAACATGCTGTTCGGCGCACTGTCCGGTTCCTCCGTTGCTGCTGCTTCCGCCATGGGCGGTTGCATCAGCCCCATTGAGGAAGAAAACGGCTATGACCCCGCTTACTCTGCAGCAGCCAACATTGCTTCCGCCCCCACCGGCCTGCTGATCCCGCCCACCTCCGCATTCATTGTTTACTCCACCGTTGCTGGCGGTGTTTCCATCTCCACCCTGTTCATGGCTGGTTACGTTCCCGGCATTCTGATGGGCCTGTGCTGCATGCTGGTTGCCTTTGTCGGCGCCAAAAAGGCAGGCATGAAAGCTACCGGTTATGATAAGAGCAAGAGCATCGGCAAGACCATTTGGGACGCTGTGCCCTCTCTGCTGCTCATTGTCATCGTTATCGGCGGTATCGTTTCCGGTATCTTCACCGCTACCGAGGGGGCTGGCATCGCAGTTCTGTACTGTCTGATCCTCTCCATCGTCTACAAGAGCATCACTTTTAAGAGCTTCTTGAAGATCCTGCTGGATTCCGCCAAAACTTCCGGTATCATCCTGTTCCTGATCTCCGCTTCCTCCGCCATGTCCTTTGTTATGGCTTACTCCGGCATCCCGGCAGCCATCTCCAACGGCCTGATGAGTCTGACCAGCAACAAGTACATCATCTTCCTGCTGATGAACATCATCCTGCTGGTGATCGGCATGTTCATGGATATCACCCCGGCCATCCTGATCTTTACCCCGATCTTCCTGCCCATCGCTACCAGCTTTGGCATGACCGAGATCCAGTTCGGCGTTATGCTCATCTTCAACATGTGCCTGGGCAACATCACCCCGCCGGTTGGCTCCGTTCTGTTTGTCGGCTGCGGCATTGGCCATGTTTCCATCGAGCAGGTCACTTCCAAGCTGATCCCGTACTTTGTCGCATTGGTGCTGGCTCTGCTGGCTGTTACCTATATCCCGGCACTGTCTCTGGGTCTGCCCAGCCTGATGGGCCTGATCTGATAGCAGGTTTTGCCCCGTAACTCAACAACAGCATAAACAAAAACGGCACCGCTGCCCAAAGGGAAAAACCCGGGCGGCGGTGCTGTTTTTGCTAAGGTTCCAGATACACTTTAGGGTGTTGAAGCGACCGGTTTCTGCACAATACCTAACAAATAATTCCATAGTTTTTGCTTCCTAATGATTGTCTTGATTTAGTAACTTCATGGAATAATCGTAAAAATCACTCAATTCCTTATATGTCT
>ERZ773239.1719-NODE-1719-length-15214-cov-4.944785_pt1 | contig 15214 bp, 9 predicted proteins | sample MGYA00580521_ERZ773239 | MGnify/ENA primary metagenome ERZ773239 (study PRJEB29015, sample SAMEA2737801) | human gut metagenome | biome: human gut; feature: human-associated habitat; material: faeces | place: China | collected 2012 ... | reverse complement strand
TTTCGCCGTGAACATAATGGTTGGCATCTTCATAGCTGCAGGAAAGGCTCTGACATGCCTGTGAAGGCTTCAGTGCTTTTGCCAGTGCGTGTGCCGGTTCAAACCGGTTCTTTTTGAGTGTACCAAGCTGAAGACCGCTTCTAAGCAGCTTCAAGCCGGCAAGCGAAGGCGCTGCGGCCGGCAGCAGATAAAGAGAGTCGCCGAATAACTCCATTCTGCCATGTGCAAACACCGGATCATCCTGCAGAGGTGTCTGCAGGTATTTTTTTTCAAATTCTTTATAGTCGGTCAGATCGACCGCCTTATCGCGCTGTTTCTTTTTGGACTTCTTAGTGGAAACGGTCGGCAGGACTTCGCCGGCCGGCTGTGGTGTACCTGCTTTGACGAGTCGTGCGGCAAAGTGTCCTTCTCCGTGGAGCTTGTGCGGCCAGAGACGCAGAACGCGGGATGAGATCTCGTCGGGGTATGCGGCAATGCCGCAGGAAAGACCACCGTGATCCGGAAGGTCTGCTACGCGTTGTCCAAGAGCAGTGTCGTGCCAGTCCGTCAGAGTATAATCCGGATGTGTTTCTAAAAACCACTGGATCATGGCTTCATCCTCTTCCGGTGCAAATGTACACGTTGAATAGACGAGAACGCCGCCGGGCTGCAGCATCTGGTCTGCCTGCGTAAGGATCATCCGCTGGCGGTCAGCACAGATCCTGACATTCTCAAGACTCCATTCACTGACGGCGGTATCATCCTTACGGAACATTCCTTCGCCGGAGCATGGGGCATCGACAACAATCCGGTGGAAGAATAGCGGAAAGTGAGCGGCAAGACCCTCCGGGGACTCGTTGCAGACAAGTGCATTCGGGATTCCCATGCGTTCGATATTCTGTGAGAGGATGCGGGCACGGTTCGGGAAAATCTCATTGGACACCAGCATGCCCTGCCCCCGAAGCAGAGCGGCAATATGCGTACTCTTGCCGCCGGGAGCAGCACACAGGTCACAGACAAGTTCGCCGGGCTGTGGATCTAGCAGGCTCACCACAGACATGGCACTTGGTTCCTGAATATAGTAGGCACCGGCTTCGTGGAGCGGATGCCTTCCGGGACGCTCCTCCGGATCAAAATAATAGCCATCCTCCGCCCATGCAACCGGCTTTAATGAGAAGGGAAGCGTATCACAGCCCTGAAAAGGATTACGCCGGAGCCCGTAAGCTCGCGGCGTATCATACGACTGTAGAAAATCTTCCCACTCTGCACCAAGGATCGGTTTTCTCTCACGGAGAAAATCAGGTGGTAAATTTCTAGACATATTTGACTCCTATCGTGATTAGATCAGATCGATGATATCGACATTCTCTCCGGTAATACCAACCTGAGCACCGTCAGCAGCCTCGGTTGAGTCCGGATGTGCGATGAGCCACTTGTTTCTTGCCCAGAGATACTTGTCGTTATCATTGACAACGGAGATCTCAGGAGCATCCTCGTTGGTTCCCTTCGGAAGAACGATAACAACACGGAAGCCCTCGCCCTTCCTGGCACTGCAAGGTGCATAGTGAAGTGTGGTTGCGTAAAGTTCTACGCCGGTTCCCTTCGGGCACAGGAATGCCTCTGTCTTAGAGGAATCAATCTTGCCGTCAATAATGTCCTGCTGTCTTGCAACAAGAAGGATCGCATCGTCAGCAGCAATATCGATCTCGCTGTCTCTGTGATATTCGAAGCAGTTTAACTTTGTGTTGGTTCCGTTGCAGTAACCGATCTCGATCGGCATACCACCGTAGCAGTTATCGCGAAGCTGTGCGTAAGCAGGGGTATCCTCAAGCTCTGCGACCGATGGAACATATACAACGCTGTCTGCCGGCTTCGGCGTATTGGCCTCCAGACGCTCCAGAAGCAGGGAGTAATCGTAGCTGTCAACAACTCGTCCGTATGTACGGAATGCATCATCAAATACTGATTGGATCTTCATATTAGTGTCCTCCATTTCTATGCCTCAAAGGCAGTTATACATCGTAAGAACAGTATAGCATACTTTTGGAAAATGGGGAATGCTTCTGGCAGAAGTTTGGTATTGCCATATGGGTACGATAAATATATAATAAAGTAGAATATGTGAAAAAACCGATACTACAGCAGTAGAATGAATAGGGGGAGTGTGAAAACTCATATGAAAATTGCATTAGGACAATTAAATATGGCGTGGGAGGACAAAGAATTGTCCCTGCAAAAAGTACGGAAGCTGACGGCTCAGGCAGCAGCCGGTGAGGCAGATATGATCGTGTTTCCGGAAATGTCATTGACCGGCTTTTCGATGGATATTGACCGGATCGGAGAGAATCCGGATCAGCCGGAGTCGGTGGAACGGATGGGAAGGATCGCCGGAGAGTATCATATCGCCATCGGCTTTGGATGGGCGGCACTTCCGGAAGCCGGACAGGCAAAGGGGACGAACCGGTTTACCGTACTGGACGCAGAGGGGAAGGTACTTGGAGAGTACAGTAAGCTGCATCCTTTCCGGTATGGGGGCGAAGCTGATATTTATCAGGGCGGTGATCGTCTTGTTACTGTCCCGTTTATGGGACACACAATAGGTCTGTTTGTGTGTTATGATCTGCGGTTTCCGGAGATTTTTGAGCTGGTATCGGAGCAGGCGGATGTGATGCTTGTGATCGCGGACTGGCCGGCTTCGAGAGCGGACCATTGGCTGACACTGTTAAAGGCGCGGGCAATTGAGAATCAGTCTTACATGGCGGGGGTCAATTGCACCGGAAGCCTGAACGGGCTGGATTACAGCGGAGACAGTACGGTGTTTGATCCGTTGGGGAATCTGCTTGGCACGCTGCACGGACAGGAGGGCATCGTAATCTGTGAGATCGGTCATGATGTACAGGCGCTGCGGCAGAAGTTTCAGATGAAACAGGACAGAAGAAACGAATTTTATATACAGGAATATCAAAAATAAGGAAGGTACATTAATTATGAGCAAATACGAAATGGCGGTAAGAGTTTCACAGGTGCAGAGTCTGGTTGAGGAAAGAAAGTACCGGAAGGCGGCGGCCGTTCTCTCGACGATCGATGTGCGTCAGGTTAAATCACAGACAGAGCTGCAGACCTTTGCGGAGGTTTATGTGAAGACAGAGCAGTTTGAGGCGGCGAAGGCAATTTATCTGCGTATTTATAAGCGCAATCACAATAAAAAGGTGCTGTATCGTCTGATCTATCTTGCAATCCGGACCAACAATCTGGATGAGGCGGAGCGTTTTTATGAGGAGTTTCAGGATCTGAACCACAGTGAGCAGGAGAGCCTTATTCTTCGCTACCGGATCGACAAGGCAAAGGGAGCACCGTTTAACCGCCTGATCGAAACACTGGAGCGGTTGAAGGAAGAGGATTATGTCGAGGAGTGGGCATATGAGCTTGCAAAGCTGTATCAGCGTGCCGGACGCGAGGAAGAGTGCCGCAGAGAGTGTGAGGACATCAAGCTCTGGTTTGGCGAGGGTGAGATCGTGGAGCGTGCACAGGCATTGCTTGATTATCTGGATGAGGATGAATCTATTTACTATGAAGATAGAGACTATACGGTAGCCCTTCCGGAGGAGCCGAACCCGGATGATACCGGTTCACTGCCGGATCTGGGACCGGAGCTTATGAAGCAGGAAATCGAGAAAATGAAAAAGAAAAAGAGAGAGGAAAGACTTCGCGAACTTCAGGAAGAGGAGCCGGAGGATGAAGAGTTTGTCGATGACTACGAGGATGAGGACGAAGAGGATGAGCTTTTAGTTTCGCCGGAGGAAATCACCCAGAAGGCAAAGGGCGGTTTTCATCTGCTGCGTGGACTCTGGAAACGCGGCAGCAAGGACAAAGAGGAGGATGCTCAGGACGAAGAGGATGCTCAGGAAGCAACTTATCCGGAGGGGATGGAGCCTATAGAGGAAGATACTGCTCAGGTAATGCCGGAGGATGAGATGGCAGCTTCGGAGGAAGAGTCTGAAGCGGTTCAGACTGATGAGATGGATCAGTGGAAGCCGGAGGAAAATAAGGCAGAGACGGAGGAGCAACAGAATACGGCTAAACCGATGAGCCGGGAGATGAAGAATACATTGGCGGCAGCAGTGGAAAATGTTCTGGCAGAGCAGGCGGCAGCGAGTGAAGAACCGGAGAAGCCTGAGAAACCGTCGCAGTCGGGTCTTGGCATCACGCAGGATCTGGCAAAGGAGATCACGGCAATCTTTGAGGCGGAGAAGAGAGAGCAGTTAAAGGAAAAGGCAGTGTCAGTCATGGATAATGCGACCGGAAAGATCAGCGATGTGCCGAACCTTGCTTCCGATGTACTGGGACGCATGACACAGGCGGTTCAGAGTAAGGTTGGGAAAACATATATTCCGATGGACATAGCGGAGCCACAGGAGGAAGCGGAAGAAGAGATGCAGACTCTGCAGGAAGAGCAGCCGGTATCATTGCCGGAGGACGGCGAGATACAGCGTCCGGTCGGAATGGAGGAGATCATTGCATCCGGCGTGCTTCCGGTGAAGGAGGATGATGTTACGATGATAGAGCTGGATCAGATCATGCCGGAGCCGGATATTCCGGAGCTTCGTCAGGTGATGCCGGAAGACAGCCCGGAACTTGGCAATCTGCCCGAGCTGGAGGAGAGTGAGCTGCCAACGACAAGAGCACTGCATCATTCCTTCAATGATATTCTGACCCTGATCGCCGGAGAGCTGGAGCCGAAGCATTTTGTATTGATCGGTGAAGGTGAGGAGAAAATTCTTGGAATCACGAAAAAGATCGTTCGCGTGAATCACGACAAGGGCTTTTTGTCCACAAGCCAGATCGCAAGGATCAGTTCCACACAGTTAAACCAGATGGATCTGCTGCGTGTCTGCAACCAGATCAAGGGTAACTGTCTGCTGATTGACAATGCATCAGAGCTTGCATTTACGACGATTACAAAGATATTTGCCGTGATGGATGCATTCCGCGGTGACTTTATTGTAGTGCTGGCGGATGACGGTAATACACTGGATGAGCTTTTCCGTGTAGCACCGGCACTGGCAAGACGATTTGAGTATGTAATTGATATCGCACAGTATAGTGAGGAGGATTATCAGTAGAATGGCAGGAGAAGAAATACATGTAATCGGTCATATTAATCCGGATACGGATTCCGTCTGCTCGGCGATCGCATATGCCGATCTGAAGCGGCAGGTGACAGGTCGGTCTTATATTGCAAAGAGAGCAGGGCAGATCAACGCAGAGACGCGCTTTGTGCTGCAGAAGTTTCATGTGCCGGAGCCGGACTATTTAAGTGATGTCCGGACACAGGTTTTTGATATTGATGTGGTACAGGTGCCGGGAGTTGGCAGCGATATTTCCCTGAAAAAGGCATGGGAGATCATGAAGGAAGGTACACTGGCGACGCTGCCGGTCGTACAGCAGGACGGCATGCTTGAAGGTCTGATCACGATCGAGGATATCGCAAAATCCTACATGGATGTGTATGACAGCCGCGTTATTGCAAAGGCACAGACGCCGTTTCGTAATCTGATCGAGACTCTGGAGGGCGAGATGATCGCGGGGGATCCGGATGAGATCATTTCCTCCGGTAAATGTCTGATCGCCGCAGCAAATCCGGATCTGATGGAAAATTATATCGAGAAGGACGATATTGTGATACTGGGTAACCGTTACGAATCACAGCTTTGTGCGATCGAAATGGATGCCAAATGTATTATTGTCTGCGATGGTGCGCTCGTATCCTTTACGATCAAGAAGCTGGCAGAGAGTAAGGGCTGCTTCATTATTAAGACACCGTATGATACTTATACCGCAACGCGTCTGGTCAATCAGAGTATGCCGATCCGTTATTTTATGAAGGCAAAGGATCTGATCACATTCCGGCGCAACGATTACATTGATGATATCCGAGAGACAATGGCACAGAAGAGATACCGAGATTTTCCGATCATGGATCTGAATGGCAGATATTATGGCATGATCTCCAGACGAAGCCTGTTGGGTGCCCGCAAGAAGCAGCTTGTGCTTGTGGATCATAACGAGGTTGCCCAGGCAGTGGACGGTCTGGATGAAGCAGAGGTGCTGGAGATCATCGATCATCACCGTATCGGTGGGCTGGAGACGATGAATCCGGTATATTTCCGTAACCAGCCGCTCGGCTGTACGGCGACGATCGTTTATCAGCTTTATCGGGAGCAGAATGCTACGATCGACAAGCAGATCGCAGGTCTCCTCTGCTCGGCAATCTTATCGGACACATTGATCCTTCGTTCACCGACCTGTACGGAGACGGACAAGAAGGCAGCCTACGCACTCGCGGAGATTGCAGGGATCGATCCGGAGAAATATGCCGAGGAAATGTTTGCGGCAGGTAGCAATTTGTCATCGCGTACGCCGGAGGAGATATTCTATCAGGATTTCAAGAAATTCGTGGTGGACGAGGTTTCCTTCGGAGTAGGACAGATCAACTCCATGACGCAGAAGGATCTGGACGATGTGAGGGCGCGACTGATCCCGTATATGGAGAAGGCACTCACTTCGCATGCGATTCCGATGCTGTTCTTTATGCTGACCAATATTCCACAGGGAACGACCGAGCTCTTGTGTGCCGGCAACGGAGCCCAGGAGCTTGCCAGAAAGGCATTTCATCTTTCCGGGGATGAGGATGCGATCATTCTGAAGAATACCGTATCCCGTAAAAAGCAGCTGATCCCGGCGCTGATGCAGGCGATTCAGCAGGGATAGCAAATATGATGCAAAGGGCAAAAAGCCTTTTGTCTCCAACATCATAAATATAAGAAAATTGACAGAAATTTGACATAAAATGGAAATAAACTAATGCTAAAATATGACTGCCGGATTGCGGAAATTGCATGGCGATGGAGCAATCCGTGACATCATTTTTAGGGGACAAAGACATTTTGATCCCAATATTATTACATCGAAAAAGGGGGAAAGAACGCGATATGCAGCTAAGGGGAAAATCAGAACACAGAAGAGGGAACACCAAGACAAGGATCATGGCAGCCGTCATGGTTGTCGCAATGCTTTCGGTACAGCTGTTTAGTGCAGCACCGGTCAATAAGGCTTCTGCCGAGGGGGATACGGCAGACCTTCGTATTATGTTTACGACCGATCTGCACGGACAGGTTGTCGATGTGGACTATTCCAAGGGAACACTGTTTCCGAAGGGAGGTCTTTCCAAGGCGGCGACATTGATTAACCAGGCGAAGAGTGAGGTGCCGGACGGCAACACGCTCTTATTTGATCTGGGAGATGTCATGTATGACTACACGACAGATTATATTTATGAGCATGATCAGTCAGAGACGCAGCCGATCTACAAGGCAATGGCATCGTTAAACTATGATGCGATCATTCTCGGCAATCATGACTATGAGTATACACTGCCATACATACAGAAACAGTACGAGACAAGTGGTCTTAAGGACAAGGTCATCGCCTCCAATATTACAGATGCCGTGACCGGAAAGCATGTTTTCAATGAGAATAAGATCATTGAAAAGACATTAAAGACAAAGGCAGGAGCCAGTGTGACAGTCAAGGTCGGAGTAATCGGGGAGTCGATCCCGACACTTTCCAAGAAACGTTGTGACTATACCGGTGTGTTAAACGGAGAGGATATGGTTGCCAATGTAAAGAAGGAGACCAAGATCTTAAAGGATGCCGGAGCAGATATCGTTGTGGTACTGGCGCATTCCGGCGTGGGAAGTGAGCAGCCGGCACTGATGGATGAGAATGTCGGATATGCACTGACACAGATCGATGGTGTGGATGCGGTGCTGTGTGGTCATAAGCATTCCAATTTCTGTGCGAATGGCACAACACATTATGATACTTATCCGGGGGTGGATACGAAGACAGGTCTGGTCAACGGCAAGAACCTTGTTATGGTCGCAAACAGCGGTCAGGGTATCGGAGTGATCGATCTCGGCGTATCAGCCGGCAAGAGAATCGTGACCAGAAAGTCACAGATCAGGAAGACACAGATCAATACGGGGATCAATCAGACGATCGCAGCATACATGGACAAGTGGGGCGCCGTTTTCGGGGCAGACAGTACAGAGATCTTGGCTGAGCTGAAATCTTCCGCAAGATGGCAGAACTACTTTGGCACGGTTGAGGACAGCAGTCCGATCCAGCTTCTCAATGATATGGCGATCTCTTATGGCCTGGAATATCAGAACAATGACAATACAGAATGCAAGGGACTTCCGGTTGTTGCCGCATCACGTTATTCAAGATACGGTGCGGGCAGTGGACTGGATTATTATGATATTAAGGACAATTTTACCAGTGCGGATCTTTATCAGCTGATGAACTACAGAATTCAGCTCTGGCGTTACAAGGTGACCGGGGCACAGCTTAAGGAATGGTTGGAGTGGGCAGCGAGTGCTTACGAAACAGCGGGGAGCAACGTTATCACGACCGGTTCTGCAATTTCAAGTCCGTCACCGTCGCCGGCAGCAACAGCGACACCGTCGGCGACTTCGGCAGCAGATCCATCCGGGCAGCCACAGGATTCTGTTCTGACACAGTCTGCCAATAAGGGAATTTCCCAGACAAGTGACCTGTTAGCCGGCATTATCAATTACAAAGGAAGCAAGCCGTTGCAGTATTCGCTGCAGGAGCTGTATCTGACAGATCTGAGCCGTTTCTATGTGATGGACGGTGTGGAATATACGATTGATACGAAAGTGGCACCGCGTTATAACTACGATGGCAAGAAGGTCAATGATACCAGACGTGTTACGAACATTACAAGAAACGGGCTGCCGGTAAAGGATACGGATGAGTTTCTTCTGATCGTCAACCGTCTCGATTCGACAAAGGTGCCGGAGCTGTTTACGACACAGGCAATGACCAAGCTCAGTGCCGCAGATACAAGAGCTTACTTTAAGAAATATATGCAGAAGCAGTCCGAGTGCGGTACACTGGGTAATCTTGAGGATAACAACTGGGATGTGAAGTATTCCGGCCAATATAATTATGTATTAAAGACCGGTTCCGGTGCGAGTGATCTGATCGGGCAGAGATCATGGATCAAGGAGAAGCTCGATTCGTCGGAGGATTTTGATTATTACAGAGCGGAGCTGTCGAAGAAGAGCACACAGGATACCTCCGGTCCGGATCTGAACCTGGCAGCATTAAATGAGATAGAGACAAATCATCCGGTCCGCGTTGCCGTTCAGGCAACAGACCGCTCCGGTATTGCGTCCCTGACCTATCTGCAGGGCAAATATAACGATGCCTCTATCGCATGGAACAGCGCAAAGGCTGTTGAAAACGGGTATATTTCCTGTGATAAGAACAGCATTTATTCGGTTCGTGCTGTCGATGGCAACGGCAATACAACGATCCGTTATATCCGGATCAATAATATCAATGAGGGTGTTCTGGAAGCACCAAAGGTAGACACTTATACAAATCGTAAGGTTTATATCACAGGTACAGCCGAGCCGGTCACAACAATCTATTTTGAGTTGGAGGATTCCACCGTCTACAAGACAACCGTACCGGACAGTGGCGCATTTAAGTATGCTCTGCCACCGCAGAATGCCGGTAAGAAGGTATTTGTCTACGTCAAGGATGATGAGGGACGCTGCAGTGCAAGAACGGTTGTTACGGTAAAGAGAACCGGTCCGAATAAACCGGTTATGGATAAAATGACAACAGCTGTTCGCACGGTTTCCGGTGAGCTTAATGATAAGAATGTATATCCGGTATTTATTCTGGAGAGTAAGAAAACGGTATTTATGCAGGACGACGGAACGGAGGAGCTTTATAAGCAGTCAGATATTTACAACAAGGATTATAAAGTTGAGAAGCTGAATATGAACATTGCCGGTGATGGAAGCTATAATTTCCAGCTTCCGTATCTGCTTACGGCAAAGACAGAGTTCAAGATGCGTACGATCGATGTGGCAAAAAGAGTCAGCATGGGAACGAAGCGTATTGTAAAGCAGACAGTTCCTGCAAAGCCGACCATGCAGACGGTATCTAACAAGTCTACGATGGTCAAGGTATTTTCCGAGGAGAAATGTAAGAGTGCGACGATCACGGTAGGCAAGAAGACCTACACGATCAAGACGAAGAAATACATTTCTTCCAAGAAGATGTACCGCTACCAGAAGAAGATCAAGAAAACCAATTCCGGTGTCAAGGTCAATGCATATGTGACAAACAGCAAGGGTAACAGTCCGGTATTAAAGACAAAGAAAACAGAGGTCGTACCGGATACGCCGAAGACAGATAAGATCAAAGCCGGAGCCAAGAAGATCACAGGTCATGTGGATGTCGTGGGCGATGGCAGTGAGGAGGACGGCGTTACCGTTGATAACACCAAGACGAAGGTGTTTGTCATTGTCAACAAAAAGAAATATACCGCATCCATTGATTTCGAGGGCAATTATACCGTGAAGCTTAAGAGTAAGCTTTATTCCGGCAATAAGGTGACGGTTAAGGCGCGCAATAAAAAGGGAATGGGAATTGCTAAGAAATATACCGTCAAATAATCAGAGGTCATGTATTTAGCAAAGGTTTCTGCTACAGAAATGTGGCAGAAACCTTTTTGATTTAAACGAAGGAATATGGTATAATAAATTCGATTATATCTGTAATTGAACAGAGAGTACGGAGAATTAGTGTATAGTGAGGGGACGATATGGAACAAAAGGAAAAACTGATCGGGATCTTTGTGGCCAGAGCGTTCGAGGAAAACAATCTGAATTTTATTCATGCGCTGCATCGCATCGGGAAGAAGCAGGGGTATAAACTGGTCATCTTTTCGCTGGATACCTGCGTTGAGAGAAATCTGGAAATGACATCGGCAGAGATGGAATTTTGCGGACTTGCGGCATATCTGCCTCTGGAAGCCTATGTGATACTGGGAGAGACGATCAAGAACCGCGATATGATCGACTGTATAGCGGAGATCGCTGCAAGGCGTAGTATTCCGTGCTTTTGCATGGATCGGGAGGCAGAGGGCTGTTATTTGATCTGCCATAATTATAATTCCGGGTTTGAGCAGATGGTACGCCATGTGATCGAGGAGCATGGTGTCAGACGTGTTAATATGCTGGCTGGTTTTGAGGGGCATGAATTATCCGATGCCAGATTGCAGGTCTTTAAAAAGGTATTACAGGAGAACGGCATTCCTGTGGAGGAAGAGCGGATCGGATATGGTCAGTTCTGGGAGACACCGGCACAGCAGGAGATGGAGCGTTTCCTGCAATCGGAGCTTCCGATGCCGGAGGCAATCATCTGCGCGAATGATGCGATGGCACTTGTGGCGTGCAATGTGCTTGAAAAGGCAGGCTACCGGGTTCCGGAGGATGTCATCGTGACAGGCTTCGACGGTATTAATGATGGTAAGTATTATCTGCCGACGTTATCGACCTGTGTACCGGATTACGATGCGACGGCATGGTTTATTCTGGATAAGGTGCTGGAATGGCGGAAGAGTGGTCGGGTGCGGCCGGAAGCGTTTGCCATTAATTATGTGGTAGAGAAGAATCAATCCTGTGGCTGTCAGCCAATGGAATACGAGAATAGGAATGAAATCATTCGCAGACTGGCATCCTCTCTGGGAGACTGCGCATGGCATACGCATGCAATGAATGAGATGGTGACCGGTGCTTTGCCGTTACAGTCCATGGAGGAGCTGATGCAGATTACTCCGAAGACAGAATATATTCCGAAGCAGTATTTCCGCAATGCGGCGGTGAAGCAGGAGTTGTTTCGCGGGAGTATCGGAAAGGATGTGCAGGGATCGATGGTTTCTCTGCTTTGTGGCGGGGGTGGCCGGTATTTTTCTTCCGGGGAAAGCTTTGCGATGAAGGACTGGTACGTGTCGATCAGCATACCGGATGACCGGTGGGAGATCATGCTTGTGCGTCTGCTAAATGCCGGTAAGACGATCTATGGTTATACAGTAGACGGCTTTAAAGATATTGATCAGAGAGATATGCAGCGCTGTGACGAGTTCAGTATGTTTTTGTCGAACACGATCAATCTTGTATTACAGAACCAGCAGTTAAATATATTAAAGCATAATCTGATGCAGGCGAATAAGGAGCTTGCCAGTCTGTCAGAGTTAGATGCCATGACAGAGCTTTATAACCGCCGGGGCTTTTATAAGCATTTTGCCAGAATGGTGGCAGAGACATCGCGCAAATATGCCGTGCTTGTCTCTGTGGATATGAACCGGCTCAAGTATATCAATGATAATTATGGACATATCGAGGGAGACTTTGCAATCTGTACGCTGGCACATGCCGTACGCGAAATCTGCGGAGATGAGGCTGTCTGTGCCCGGTTTGGCGGAGACGAGTTTGACTGTATTATTTTTGCAGATGATATCGCAGAGCTGACGGAGGAAGATCTTGGCTGCAGACTGCAGCAATGCATCGATGAGACGGAGGGTGTTTCGCAGAAGCCGTATCCGATCACAGCCAGCATCGGTGTGGTTGCCAGAGAGAGAACCGATGAACTGGATGTGGAGCAGATGATCGGTAAGGCAGATACATTGATGTATTCGAACAAGCGTAAAGCCAAAGAAAACAGGAGTTGATACATCCGTATTATGGTATATAATTTATAAAACAAAAAGCAACGCAATTGACAATCAGCCCGTCAGCGTTGCTTTTGTTATTCGTAAGAGATATTTTCTTCTAGTTGTTCTTTAGATTTTTCAGTGCGGTGGAAAGCTTGATAGGATTACCGTAGCGAAGGGTACCCATACGGTAGATCTTGGCAGCAAGCCATCCCGCAGCGATCGTGGATGCGAAAAGGATCACGGCGGAGATTACAATCTCTGATGTGGCGACACTTCCCATGCCGATCCGCACAAACATGGCGGAGTAGGAAGAAAATGGAAGGAAGGAGCAGATTTTCATGATCGTGCTGTCCGGTGTCGGAAGCTGGAACATAACAATAAAGTAAACGATCATGATCAGCATCTGCAGCGTGCCGGCAGATTTGTTGATATCCTCTGTTTTGGAGACAAGTGCGCCCATGGCTCCGTACAGGAATGCATAGAACAGGAAACCGCCGATGCCAAAGATAGCAAAGCCGGCGAGAACGCTGCCCGGTATCTTGAGCAGCATATCCAGTTTATCGCCCCAGTAGGTGTGGTTGACGCTGTAGCCTGCCAGAGCAGCCAGAAGGACAGAGCCGAGCTGTACGATGGCTGCCGTGGCACCGGCAAATACCTTGCCAAACAGAAGGTATTTGGCATCGACACTTGTGACAAGCACCTCGATGGAGCGGTTGCTTTTCTCGACGGTAACAGAGGTGGCAACCATAACACCGTACAAAATGATCATCATGAAGATAACAACAACGAGAGCGTAGCAGTACCAGTAATTATCACCGGCATCCTTGCCGAGAATACGCTCCGTGCAGTTGACCGGAGCATCATAGCCTGCCGAGAAGGAAGCGTAATCCAGATCGTTTTGTTCACAGTAGATCTGCTGATGAACCTGAGAAAGAAAGCTCTCGAAGATCGCCTGATTCTCATCGTACATGTTCCGGTTCAGAACATAATATTCATAGTTCAGATCGTCTTTCACATCAAAGCCGGCAGAGATTTTTTCGGATTTGACTGCCTTTTTCAGCTCTTTTTCACTTTCCATTGTGACAATCTCCGTATCGGAAAATGCCTGCTTTAAAATGGACAGGTCCTTAAAAATACCGGTTTCATCCACCAGACCGATGGTGCTGTCCGCTTCGTCAGAGCTGTCAGAGGAGGCACCGCTGTTGTCGGATGTATCGTCACTTGCGGCGCTTCCGTTAGTCGGCTTATCAAGACCGAGCATGTCAGACATATCGATAAAGCGTGGCAGAAAGGTTCCGGCGCATAAAAGAACGATCAGTAAAAGTGTGGTTATGGTAAAGGATTTGTTGTTAATGTAGCTTTTTAATTCAAACCCATATATCGTAAAAAAACGTTTCATAGAATCCTCATTTCCGGCATAAAGCCTTATGTAATATAATCCTGTGCGTTCGTGTTATTCCCATGTTCCGGCATAAAGCCTTAAGGAGCAGATCTCACGCATTCCCCTCATTCTCCGGCTTTCGCTACAAAGATGTCATTTAATGACGGTTTGTATGTCTCAAAATGCTCAATGGTGCAGTCGGAAAGCTCAGACAGTTCGCGTAAAAGTGTCTGGCGGGATACGCCCTCATTTAAGCGGACGATGACATCCTCCTTGGTCTGTCCCGTTATATGGACACTGTCTGCAAGCTTTGTGCGGAGCCGGTCAGCAAAATCCTCCGGAGGCATATCGACAGCACTCAGAACAAGCTGATCCTTGCCAAAGTCACGCTTGATCGTATCGAGGTGGCCGGACAGAACGATCTCTCCATGATTGATGATAACAATATCCTCACAAAATTCCTCGACATAGCTCATCTGATGGCTGGAGAAAATAACGATCTTGCCGTCGCGGATCAGCTCCTGCACAACATCCTGCAGAATCTGTGAGTTGACCGGATCAAGACCGCTGAAGGGCTCGTCTAAGATCACGATCTTTGGATCGCAAACCAGTGTGGAGGCAAGCTGTACCTTCTGCTGATTTCCTTTGGATAAAGTTTCTAGCAGTTTATCTTCATATGGAAGAACTTCTAATCGCTCAAGCCAGTGTCTGGCGTTTGTAACAGCGTTTTTGCGGCTGATGCCGCGCAGCATGGCGAGATAAACCATCTGTTCCAGAATCTTTCGTTTTGGATATAAGCCTCTTTCCTCCGGGAGATATCCGATCTGAACCTTGCGGGGATCGAACGGCTTGCCGTCCAGTGTGATCTCTCCGCTGTTCGCATGGAACACATCCATCAGGATACGGATCGTTGTAGTCTTGCCGGCACCGTTGCGGCCAAGCAGACCGAGCGCCTTGCCGCTTTCCACGGAGAAGGAAATGCCCTTCAGGACATTTGTCTCACCAAAGGATTTGGTGATATTTTTCACTTCGAGTTTCATAGAAACCTCCATTCATTTTTGAGAAGCTGCTGCAATCGGTTCTAGGAAAACGACAGCAGTTTCTGTTTGAAATATATAGTCTTAATAGCCAGTATAAAAATTATCGGAAGAAATAGCAAGTACATTTTTTGTATGTTGTACCTATTTGTAAGAATCTAAGACTTCCCATACCTCAAATTGATGTATGCCCATAATATTTCTTATGTCCGG
>ERZ773239.1701-NODE-1701-length-15349-cov-8.175232_pt1 | contig 15349 bp, 15 predicted proteins | sample MGYA00580521_ERZ773239 | MGnify/ENA primary metagenome ERZ773239 (study PRJEB29015, sample SAMEA2737801) | human gut metagenome | biome: human gut; feature: human-associated habitat; material: faeces | place: China | collected 2012 ... | reverse complement strand
ACACGTCCTTTTTGCGTTGAGAAAATATTCGTGTTTAATTCTCCATTCCCCAGTCAGCAATAGCCAGCAGCACACTTGAAAGTGTCCTGCAAGAATGAGGACGAAGAGATCATTAAAGGATGCAACGCAGGCGTAGTGATGGAGAATATGCTTCTTGAAGCGGCGGATCTTGGTCTTGGTTCCGTTTATCTGTTTGGCGTAAGCCAGGTGCTTTTTGCTAATGAAGAAATTACAAAGCTGCTTCAGATTTCAGAAGGCTTCAGAACGGTTTCTGCTATTGCTGTTGGTACATCAGCTGATGCCCTTCAGGAAAGAACACTGGGTACAGACAAAATCAGTATGACAACCCTGTAAACAGAAGATGAGAAGAGACTGTATGGCTCTGAACCGGGAGTCGGACGACTGGTTGGAAAACACGATGCGAAACATTCACAACAGCCTTGGGAATGCATATATTGGATTAGGAGCATAGACTTACGGAGGATGCGGAATGCGTCGGTTTCTGATAGGCTGGATTTTGATCGTGCTTTTGCTGCCTTTTGCGGCGGCCTGGTTTTATCATGAATGGGACGAAAAGAACAGTCGGATAGAACAGGAGACATCATCTCTGCAGATTGAAATACAGGGAGACGGGGAATACAGGCTGGGGGTCACAGATTATCTTACAGGTGTAGTGGCTGCACAGATACCGGCGGATTTTGAAATGGAGACGCTGAAAGCACAGGCAGTGCTGGCCAGAACTTGTCTGTATAAGAGATCGGGGAGCAAAATGTTGATGGATGCTTCGGATATTGGATTAACGTGGCTTGATGAATCAGAGCGGAAGCAGTTATGGGGCATATCCTATCAGGAAAATAATACAAAAATCCATCAGGCAGTACAAGAAACTGATGGACAGATTTTATACTATGGCGGGCAGATGATTTTGCCCGCCTGGTTTTTTGTGGGAAATGGAATGACAAGGAGCAGCAAAGAGGCGTTAGGAGAAGACATTCCATGGCTTCAGCAGGTAGAGAGCAAATGGGATCCGGAGTCAGAGAATTATCAGACGGAAGTGGCCATGACAAAGAAACAAATGATACGGTTGCTGAAACAAGACTGCCCGGATTTCGTCTGTACCCCAGATAGTTTGGCAATGAATTGTGGGATTACATCTGTTGACAGTGCCGGATATGTGCTGGAACTGCAGGTGGGCAATCAGATACTAAGCGGTGAAGAATTTCGCTATGCCCTGAATCTGCCATCGGCCTGTTTTAAGATTGCTTTTGAGGGAAAACAAGTGTGGCTGACAGTATATGGCCAGGGAAACGGACTTGGTTTTGATCAGTACGGCGCCAACAGGCAGGCAAAAGAAGGAAAAAATTATGAACAGTTGTTGGAATATTATCTGACAGGGGTGAAAGTCGGGGAATAGACTTGTTATAGAGGCCCTTTTTGTGATAAAATGAGCGTTAGCGAAAGGAGACAGGCAGATGGCGGATCATAATAAAAAACAAGCCAAAAGTTTTGGCGAAGGGGTCAGAGGATATATGAAAGGTCTGGAAGTCGTTGACTATAGATTGATCATCTCCATAGTATTTCTTGTTATGTTTGGTTTGATCATGGTTTACAGTGCCAGTAATGCACAATATGGTGCATCCTTACTGAAAAGGCAGTTTGTGATCGGAGGTCTTGGATTCATCATGATGCTGGTGATTTCGTATATAGATTACCACATTTACGCAAAGTTTGCGGGGGTACTTTATGTGCTTTCGGTTCTCTCGCTTTTCCTTGTAAAGGTTCCGGGAATCGGTGTGACGAAGAATGGTGCCAGTCGTTGGATTGAAATTGGACCGATTTCCTTTCAGCCTTCAGAGCTGGTGAAACCGGCAATGGTGATCCTGATGGCCTATCTGTTGACTCAGATCGGGCGTAAGATGAAGAGGTGGTATGCGGATGTGATCTTAATCTTTCCGGGACTTATTGCTGTTGGTTTGATTTTGTTTGTAACTAAGAATCTGAGTACGGCATTGATCGTATTTGGAATCGTAGCTTTTATGTTTTTTATTGCTTATCCTGATAAGGAGATCTGGAGATGGATAGGTGTTGTGCTTGTTGCGGCGGTTGTGGGTTTTTTGGTTTATTATAATCTGGTGATTGTCAGAGAGCATTCACTGCTTCTCTCAGAGGGGACATCGGCAACGAGCAATGCAGATTTCCGTTCGAATCGTATCCTTGCCTGGCTTTATCCGGATGATTATCCGCAGGCTTCCATGCAATCCAGATATTCGATGTATGCAATCGGATTTGGTGGTTTGTTGGGGCGAGGTCTCGGAAACGGTACCATGAAATATTATCTGCCGTATGCCATGAATGACTTTATTTTTGGTGTTATCGGCGAAGAACTGGGACTTGTAGGTTGCGGTCTTGTTATTTTTCTGTTTATCTATCAGGTGTGGCGTATATTTACTGTATCACAGCATGCGAAGGACCGACTGGGCAGTTATATGGCTTTTGGTATCGGTATTCATGTGGCTTTGCAGGTATTGCTGAATATTGGTGTTTCCACAGGCGTGCTGCCAAATACAGGTATCAGCCTTCCATACATAAGTTATGGCGGTACCGCTTTGCTTTTGCAGCTTTGTGAGATGGGGATTGTGCTGAATATCAGCCGTCAGATTCCCGGACGCAGGATTCGTGTCGGTGATTCCTCGCAAAAGCAGGATAGGACCGAGTCAAGGCAGGCGCATGCTGCCTGATAGGTTGTATTTTAACAGCGAAATCTGAACAGCTATCGTATTTTTTACAAAAAAGTGTATACTTTCATCGTGTTCTGGTCAGAATATGACCAGAGGTGATAAGAGTGAAAAATATGATGAGTTTTTTCAGAAAAAATGGATTTTATGTTATGGCACTTGTTCTGATAGCGGGGATATTGGCGATTTCCGGTATTGCTGGATATGTTTCAGGACAGAGTGAACGCAATCAGGCAGAGAATGCAGCAGAGTTTAAGGATCGTGCAGCAGGCACTGCCAGCAATGAGGCAAAGTTGGCAGAGTCTGAAGCGGCTGTTGCGGATGAGATGACAGGCTACAATGCGGATCTGGTACAGAAAATTCTGTCTATGATTGAGAATGGTACATTGGCCCTTGAAGATTTTGAGGAAGAAGGCTCCATGAACGGGACGGCAGAAGCTTCCGCTAAAGATGCAGCAGTTGCGGAGAATGAACCGGCAGAAGCTGCTGAGGATGAACCGGAAGCGGATACCGAGGAGGCAGAGATGGCGGGGAATGTTCTGAATGCAGGCTATTCTTCGGAGAATGTCATGTCATGGCCGGTGCGGGGGGAAGTCATTATGGATTACAGTATGGATAAGACCATTTATTATCCGACATTGCAGGAATACAAGTGCAATCCGTCCATTTTGATTCAGAGTGAAGAGGGAACAGATGTAGCAGCGGCTTTTTCGGGAACTGTTGCGGATGTTTATCATGATGCACAGCTTGGTACAGTGTTGGAGATGTCTCTTGGCAATGGCTATGAAGCCTATTATGGACAGCTGGAGAATGTGGATGTGGCAGTTGGAGATACTGTCCGGCAGGGACAGATCATTGGAACGGTCAGTACACCGACTCGGTTCTATTCCATCGAAGGAAGTCATTTAAACTTTAGGGTGACCCGGGATGGCGAGCCGGTAGATCCTTTGGATTATCTTGATTAGGAAGCACGATTTGAATAACAGAGCATATGATATAGAAGCTGATGAAAAATGGTACATATTGAAAAATATGCAACCGTTTCTTTACAACAGCCCTGCCGCAGGCAATCGGCTGTTAAATAACAATTTTCATCGGCTGCTTTATTATAAAAGGCTGCTGCCCATTGAGGCAGCAGTTTTGTTATTTCATAAAAAGAACAAAATGCTTCGAGAGAATCTTTTTGGTTTTGGCCGGAAAATGGATGGCTGCACAATAAGGAGAGGTTATGCAAAAGAAGAAGGATACTTTAGAGAAGAAAAAATGCTATACTTATATGGTGCGCTGTTCAGATCATTCGCTGTATACGGGATGGACAAATGATCTGGAACAGAGAATAGCGGCGCATAACAGCGGACAGGGCGCAAAATACACAAAAAGCAGACGCCCTGTTACCCTCGTATACTATGAAGTCTTCGAGGCGAAACAGGACGCCATGCGCCGTGAATATGCGATTAAACAATTAACGAAGAAAGAAAAAGAGAAGCTTGTGGCTTACCACCATCTGTCTTCGATTGCCACGTAATCTTTGTGGTGGCCCACATATTTGTAGGAAGGACGGATAATCTTGCCTTCGTTGGCCAATTCTTCGATACGGTGTGCACACCAGCCGGAGATACGGGAGATGGCGAAGATCGGTGTAAATAATTCCATAGGAAGGCCAAGCATACTGTAAACAAAGCCGCTGTAAAAGTCTACATTGGCACAGATTGGCTTGAACAGCTGGCGATGCTGCTGCATCAGTTTGATAGCGATGCCTTCAACACGGTTATAAAGGTCAAATTCCCTGGTCAGGCCCTTCTCTTCAGAAAGTGCCTGGGCATATTTCTTCAGGATGACACATCTAGGGTCGGATTCAGTATAAACTGCATGACCGATACCATAGATCAGACCCTTGCCGTCAAAGGCTTCACGGTTCAGAATTTTGGTCAGATACTCAGTAACTTCATCATCATCATCCCAATTGGTAACATGTGATTCAATATCCTTAAACATCTGCTGTACCTTCAGATTGGCACCGCCGTGCTTTGGCCCCTTCAGGGAACCGAGGGAGGCTGCGATCGCAGAGTAAGTATCGGTACCTGTGGAAGTGACAACATGGGTAGTGAAAGTGGAGTTATTACCACCGCCGTGTTCTGCGTGGATGATCAATGCGATATCAAGTACCTTGGCTTCAAGCTCTGTATACTGGCCGTCTGGACGAAGCAGACGGAGAATATTCTCAGCAGTTGAAAGCTCAGGCTTCGGACGACGGATAACAAGACTCTTGTCCAGTATGTAATGGCGATAGCTGTGATAACCATAAACTGCGATCAATGGAAAACGTGCAATCAGCTGAAGAGACTGACGCAGAACATTGTTGACTGAAATATCTTCAGGCTGATTATCATAGGAATAGAGTGTCAGAACACTCTTCTGGAGAACATTCATCATGTTGGCATTTGGTGCGTTCATGATGATATCTCTGACAAAATTGTCCGGCAGCTCGCGGTAATTGCCGAGGATATCGAGAAATTCCTGAAGCTGATCCTTGTTCGGCAGTTCACCGAAAAGAAGAAGATAGGTGATTTCTTCAAAACCAAAGCGGCTTTCCTTGTTGCCTTCAACAAGATTCATGACATTGTAACCCTGATAATAAAGCTGCCCGTCGATAGGAATCTTACGGCCGTGTATGGATTTGAAGGCGACGACATCAGAAATTTCCGTCAGACCGGTAAGGATACCCTTGCCGTTGGAATCACGAAGTCCTCTTTTGACATCATACTCAATATACAGATCCTGGTCAAAACGCCCTGAATTCATGCAGTATTCAGCAAGCTTGTCCAGACGATTGTTAAATTCTGTCATTTCTTTTGCCATTATTGTTCAGTCCTTTTCTATAGAATAATTTTACATAAATACATTTTAATATGAAAATACTTTATCATTATATTGATGATTTGGCAAGTCGTTTTTTTTAAGTTTATGCGTTAATATAGTTTGACGGGTGAAAATAATGATATGCAATTATAAAAAATGAAAATGTCAAAATGTATAAAAATGAAGAGAAAACCCATAAAATGTATAATATGAGAAGAAAAACCGGCAATAAAATAAGGATAAAAATTACTTTTTTTAGACGAAATGTAAAAATATGTAATTAAAAATGCAAGTTAAAAGAGGATGTTATTCAAAAAAATGCAGACATAGAGAGGGGTGAATAGAAGATAGATAGAATAAACACTGCATAATATGGGTTTATAATGAATAAATATTCGAAAATGACGCTGAAACCGGGAGAGAGGTGTTGACTGTTGAAAAAAGAACTGTTAGAGTATTATTATAACGTTACAATAAATTTCTTAGAAAGGTGCTTGAAAAATGGAGGCGTTAAAAAATAATTCACAGGCCATTGTTCGGGCTTTGACAGTGGCAGTGGCCGTCATATTACAGGCGATTACGATGGTTTTGGTCGGCCGGTATCTCCATGAATATGCTTCCTGGGCGTATGTATTGCTGGAAATTATAAGCTTTTTGCTTGTTTTTGGTCTGATTAATGATCAGGAATCTTATCGGCAGTTCTGGTGTGTCATCGTTCTTGTTTTTCCTGTGACAGGTTTATTCCTTTACTATATGTGGGGGCGTAGGAGAAGAAACAGCAAAACGCATATTATGATCAGGGATACGGAAGCAAAGATGCGGGGGTATGCACCGCATCAGCCGGAAGTCATGGAAGAACTGCAGGAGCTTCATCCTTACAAAGTCCAGATTGCGCGATTTCTGGAGAGCGAAGGGTTTAATATGTATCGTCATACCAGCGTGAAATATTTTCCGCTGGGGGAAGAAATGCTGGATGCTATGATTGAAGATCTGAAAAAGGCAGAAAAATGCATCTTCCTGGATTATTTTATTATCAGTGATGGTGTGATCTGGCAGAGAGTCAAAGAAGTGCTGCTGGAGAAAGCCAAAGAGGGGATTGATATCCGGCTTTTGATTGATGATTTTGGCTGTCTTGGAATTAATACAGCTGAATTCAGGAATGAACTGGGTAAATCCGGTATCCGTCTGGCTGTTTTTGCACCGATTCATAAGAATATGGACAGGTTGTCTTTTAACTACCGGAATCATCAGAAGATTACCATTGTAGACGGCAATATCGGATATTGCGGCGGCATCAATCTGGCGGATGAATATGCCAATATTATCAACCGTTTTGGACATTGGAAAGATACAGCCTTTCGTCTTGAAGGTGAAGGTGTGTGGGGGCTGACTTCGATTTTTCTTGAGATGTGGGAAGTGACGATGGGATATGAGATAACAACAGATTATTCCGTGTATATGCCGACGGTTAAAATGCCGAACGATGGGTTTGTACAGCCATTTTGTGATGGCCCGGCCAATAATCCCAATAATCCGGCGGAGGATGTGTATACACATATTATCAATAAAGCACGGGATTATGTGTATATTACGACGCCGTATCTTGTTCCGGAACGGAAGATGGTGGAGGATCTGTGCCGTGCAGCCCGCAGTGGTGTGGATGTAAAGATCATTGTGCCGCACATTTATGATAAATGGTATGTGTACATGGTGAATGTGGCTAATTACGGTCCATTGATTGCCAACGGCGTACATGTTTATGAATATATGCCGGGATTCATTCATTCCAAAACAGTTGTCTGTGATGATGAATGTGCTATCTGTGGTACCATCAATATGGATTACAGGAGTTTTTATCTGCATTATGAATGTGGTGTATTTACCTGCGAGTCATCGGCGGTTGCGGATATCCGTGATGATATCCATGAGACATTAAAGCAGTGTCAGGAAATATATCTGGATGAATGGCAGAGTCGTCCATGGTATGAGCAGATTATTCAGTGGGTATTGCGTTTATTTGCACCTATATTGTAACTGGAAAATCGTCAATGGAATTATATGCAACATTTGCAGAGCGTGACAGCCGGGAGGGCTTCCCGGCTGTTTTTGGCAGAAAAGATCAGAACCGTGTTCGGTAACCGCAGCGGCGGCACAGATTTTCATGAATATGGTGAGAACGGAAGTCTTCGATGATTCGGAGACTTTTTTCTTTGCACAGAATCGTGTCCAGGGATTCTATGAAAATATTGCCCAAAGCCAGATGGCCGTTGTGGTCCAGACAACATGGAACGACCTGGCCATCTGCCAGAATCGCCAATTGATGCCGCAGGCCATGGCAGGTGCCGTTGAAACCGTAATCCGGTGCGTGTTCATCCGGCCATTCAAAAAGCTGGTCAAAATTCACATAGGTATGGGGTGCAATGGCGTTGCCGTGAACCTTACCCACATAGGCGTCAATGGGCTGGGCCAGATGATAGGCCTGCTCAAGGGTTTCGAGAATAAACTGGTTGCGAAGGCGCTGGTCGGCTTTGGCAGTACCATCCAGATTCCAGAGTCGGAAGCTGATATAGCCCGGTGTTGTCATTGTAAAAGTCCGGGCAAAATCAATGGCATTCTCAAGATAGGAGCGGAAATCCCGGGTATGCATGGTATTGGCATCAAAGCTGTGCAGGGACAGAGAAATCTGACGGGGTGCTGTTTCGCCCAGAAGCAGCTGATGTTTTTCGGGAAGAAGCACTGCATTGGTGGTTAGATTAACTTTTAATCCGTTTTGATGGGCGATGGCCAAAATATCGCCAAGCCATGGGTGCATCAGCGGTTCACCTTTTACATGAAGGCAAATGTAGTCTGTAAAAAGGGTTACCTGTGCAGCAATCTTAGCAAATTCATCCACAGACATCATTCTTGCCGGACGGTCACTGGTGGGACAAAAACTGCAGCAGAGATTGCAGCGGTTGATAATTTCTATATAAATTTTCTGAAAACGTTTCTTTTTCATACAAAGCCTCTTTTTGTTCAATAAAGTTATAATCAAATAATATAGATTTTAAAGAAATCTGTCAATATGAAGGAAGGTATGGTATACTTGAATAAAATAAATTCATAACGAAAGGATGCATTTTGATGAAGAAAGTATTGACAATTGCCGGTTCCGACTGCAGCGGCGGTGCCGGTATTCAGGCAGATATAAAGACAATGACAGCACATAAGGTTTATGCAATGAGCGTGATTACAGCTTTGACTGCGCAGAATACAACAGGTGTTTATGGTGTGTTAGATGCGGGGGCTGACTTTGTGGGTCAGCAGATGGACTGTGTGTTCAAGGATATTTTCCCGGATGCGGTGAAGATCGGCATGGTTTCCAATATTGAGACCATTCAGATGATCGCAGCCAAGTTAAAGGAATATCATGCGAAGAATATTGTTGTTGACCCAGTTATGGTTTCTACAAGCGGATGTGCACTGATGCAGCCGGATGCCATGGATACACTGATTTCTGTTCTGCTTCCGATGGGGGATATCATTACACCAAATATCCCGGAAGCAGAGAAGCTTTGCGGATTTGAGATCAGGAACGTAGAGGATATGAAGAAAGCAGCAGAAGTGATCGGCAGAAATCTTTCAGGCAGTGTGCTGATCAAAGGCGGTCATCTGACAGAGACAGCAGATGATCTTTTGTATCATGACGGTGAATTTATGTGGTACCGCGGAGAACGTGTGAACAATCCGAATACACACGGTACAGGCTGTACATTATCTTCTGCCATCGCAAGCAATCTGGCACTGGGTTATGATATGAAGACAAGCGTGCAGAATGCGAAGAATTATATCACAGGTGCGTTAAAGGACGGCCTGGATCTCGGTGAGGGAAGCGGACCGTTGAATCATTGCTTCAATTTATAAATCGATGCAGCTGATTTGGAATGGGCTTTTGTATGTAACTGTGAATCTGCTGAATAGTTACGAGGCCTGAATGATAGGAGTGGGACATAACTAAATGGAAAGACTGATTATGCTGGGAACAGGCAATGCCCTTGTGACCAGATGTTATAATACTTGTTTTGCAATTCAGGATGATGATGAATATTTTCTTGTAGATGCAGGCGGCGGCAATGGTATTATGCGCCAGCTTCAGGATGCCGGCATTCCCATGGAGCAGATCCATCATATTTTTCTGACCCATGAACATACAGATCATCTGCTTGGTATGATCTGGATGATCCGCATGATTGCCACGAAGATCCGCAAAGAACAGTATGAAGGTAATTTGCGGATTTACTGTCACAGTGCGTTGGTGGAAACGGTTCGTACCATCGCGAATCTGACATTGCCGAAGAAATTCACACGGCTTCTGGATCATCGTATCCAGTTTGTACCGCTTCATAATGGCGATACAAAGCATATTCTGGATTATGATGTGACATTTTTTGATATTTTATCTACCAAGGCTAAGCAGTATGGCTTTACAATGCGTCTGCGAAATGGACAGAAACTGACATGTGCCGGCGATGAACCGCTGAATGAACAATGCGTTGGTTATGCGGAAAGCAGTGACTGGCTGATGCATGAGGCCTTTTGTCTCTATTCACAGAGAAACCAGTACGATCCTTATGAGAAACATCACAGCACTGTTCGGGAAGCCTGCGAACTGGCAAGCTGCCTGAACGTACCGAACCTGATTCTGTATCATACGGAGGATGACAACATTGAACGCCGAAAAGCATTGTATACCGCAGAGGGGCGGTTATATTATAAGGGGAATCTGTATGTTCCGGATGATCTGGAATGTATAGAACTCGATAAAGAAGAATAATCTCAGGAATGGTATTTAGCATTCAACTTGCGATATTTCTCTTTATAGAAATACTCGGGTTCAACTGCGAAATCTATAACCTTCTGAGTGAAAATATAAAAAGACCCTTCATGGGCAGGTGCTTCTGTCCCGGCCGGTACTTAGATGCCGTATTTTGGCATCTTATGTACCGCTGCTAGGGACAGGCAGTGCGAACGTGCCTGCTATGAAGAGGCTTTTTATATTTTCTTCAAGAACCACGAATTTCACAGTTACAATAAGAAGTATTGACGTCTAAATACCATATCGCTGGCATTTCTTGACCAGTGTTGAATGATCAATGCCGAGAGCCGTGGCTGCCTTCCGTTTTGTATGGAAGGTGGCCAGGGCTTTTTCTATAATGTGCTTTTCGAGTGCAATGGTGGAAGCTTTCAGATTGTACTCATCTTCGGGATGGGCATAAGAATCTGTGTCCCGGATACCAAGCACCAGAGCTACCGTTTTCTTGTCGATAATATTATTCTGGTTGATAACAACAAGACGTTCTGTGACATTTTCCAATTCACGGATATTGCCCGGCCAGTTGTAATTCTCCAGAAGATGCAGGGCATCACTGTAGATTTCGATGGGCTTGTTGTATTTCTTGGTATATTTTTCAAAAAAGTGATAAAAAAGCACTTCTATATCTGATTTTCGTTCTCTTAAAGGAACAAGCTGAATTGGTACAACGTTTAATCGATAGTACAAGTCTTCTCGAAATGTATGTTCCTCGATGCATTGAAGTAAGTTCTTATTTGTGGCGGCAATAATGCGGACATCTACGGGGATGGCTTTGTGACCGCCGATTTTGGTGATCTCGTGGTTCTGCAGGACACGGAGCAGCTTCGTCTGCATCTGAACTGACATTTCGCCGATTTCGTCCAGCATCAGTGTTCCGCCGTTGGCCAGCTCAAAAATACCGGTCTTGCCGGACTTGCTGGCTCCAGTGAAGGCACCGGGCTCATAACCGAACAGTTCGGATTCCATCAGAGTATCCGGAATGGCGGCACAGTTGACCTTCAGAAACGGTTTACCGAAACGTTTGCTGGCCTGATAGATCTGATTGGTAATGACTTCCTTACCTGTACCGCTTTCACCGGTGATCAGGACGGTGGCATCTGTCGGAGCAACCGCCAGGGCAGTAGAAACAGCCTGATACATTTGATCACTTTTAAAAATCACTTCGGACTGCTGAATTTGCTGGGTACGCAGATAAGCATTCTCACTTTCTTTTTTTTCAACAGCAACTTTCAGATGAATCAACTGATCTTTAACTACTTCAAGCTGCTGAATATCCCTGTCACATGCAACTGCATATTTTAACTGGTGATTTTCATCAAAAATCGGAAAACCGCTGATATGGACGGTGGTATTGGTTTTGTTCATAATACCAATTTTTTCAGAGCATTCTTCTGTTTTCAAAATTGTCGGAAGAATACCATTTGTATATAATTTTTTTTCACGATTGATTTGGTGAATATTTTCACCAATTACTTCTGATTTGGTAATACCACTGAGTTTGGTATAGCAGTCATTCACATAGATAGTTGTACCTATTTTGTCGGCAATGTAGATGGCTTCGGGTAATTTATCACATATTTCTTCAAAGTTAATATAATCCATAAAAAGGTGTTTCCTGAACTGAGAAAAAATTCGATAGATCTGATTCATAATATCCTGTTGTTCTTGGGATAGATTAGATGAATTTATTTTATTTAGTCTGGATTTAAGAAGGTTAAAATCATGTTTTAGAACATCGTGTTGGCTCATAATTCCTCCGTATATTTATTTTTATTTTGGAAATGGTGAAATAAATCATATATCGGTGAAATTAATCACCACTTTTCGAGGGTAATTTTACCGTAAATCGATGAAGAAGTCAACTTTGAGCGAAAAAAAGGAGAAAAAAATAGTTATTTAGGGGTAAAATGCTATTAGTTTAACAAAAAAATAAATTGGCATGGAAATTGCTTGAATAAAAAGATATCAAAGTGATTATTCACTAAAAAGGAGAGATAGAAATGGCAAAGAAAACAATTATCACAGCAGCAGTAACAGGCGCATGGCCAAAGAAAGAGAATAACCCTAACGTACCAATGACTCCATCAGAAATTGCTGATGACGTATATGCTTGCTGGAAAGCAGGTGCAGCCATCGCTCATCTTCATATGAGAGATGACAACGGCAACGGTACAATGGACAAGAATAAATTTATCGAAACAGTGAACCTGATCCATGAAAGATATCCGGACTGCGATATCATCCTGAACCTGACAACATCCGGTGATATCTATGCAACAGATGATACACGTCTTGAACATGTTCAGATCCTGAAACCTGAGATGGCTTCTTATGACTGCGGTTCCATGAACTGGTTAAATGCCAGCCTCTTCATCAACAGCCCTGCATTCCTTGAGAGATGCGGTAAACTGTTCCAGGAATTGAATGTTAAACCTGAAATCGAAGCTTTCGATCCTGGTATGATCGCAAATGCAGCTTACTATCTGAAGAAAGGTGTTCTGAAAGCACCATTACACTTCCAGTTCTGCATGGGCTGCGCAAACGGTATCCCTGGTTCCGTTAAGAACCTTGTATTCATGAAGGAAACAATGGATCAGCTTTGCCCGGGTTCTACATGGTCTACATTCGGTGTTGGACATTCCGCAATGGAAATTATGTACGCAGCAGTTGCTTTAGGCGGCCACATCCGTGTTGGTATGGAAGATAATGTTATGTACTCCAAGGGTGTTCTTGCTGACAGCAATGCACAGTTCGTTGAAAGAGCTGCCCGTGTGATCAGAGAATACGGCAATGAAGTTGCTACACCGGCTGAAGCACGTGAAATCCTTGGTTTAACAAAATAATTGAGTCGGGAGCTTCACAGGAGGTGTGAAATGACCTGGGGACCAATGTATATGTATTATCATTGCCCGAAATGCGGCCTGAAGTTTGAGTATGCCGTTGACATGATCCCGGATTTCGGTGAGAAATTCGGATATTGTCCAAAATGTGATGTCATGGGCGTCTACGAAAAAGATGGTGCGCGTCAGCCTGATGATGCAGATTATTTAGAAGTTGAATAAAATTGAAAATATTAGTTTTGGGAGAAAAATATTGACTGAAGATAATATTATAAAAATTGAGAGAGGAAGATTTTATGTTAAAGAAATTTTCAGCAGGTTGTGTAAAGCTTGTTAATGAATTCTTACCGGATCCATTTATTTTTGCTTTATTACTTTCCGCTATTGTTTATATTGCAGGCTGCCTTGTAGGCGGTCAGACACCACTTGGTATGATTGTTCACTGGGGTCAAGGCTTCTGGTCTTTACTTGGATTCTCAATGGAAATGGTTCTTTGCGTTGTATTAGGTTCAGCACTTGCCAACGCACCGATTTTTAAAAGAATTCTTAGAAGACTGGCTGAAATTCCAAAGGGTCCTAAATCAGCCGTAGCATTTGTGACAATTGTTACAGGTGTTGCAATGATGATTCAGTGGGGATTTGGTCTTGTTATTGGTGCTATCTTTGCAAAAGAAGTTGCCAAAAAAGTCAAAGGAGTAGACTATCGTCTGATTGTTGGTGCATCTTATTCCACATATATCCTGACTGTTCTTACAAACAGTATTCCTTTAAAGGCAGCAACCGGCGGTGATGACCTTGTGGCAGCAACAAACGGCGTTTTAACAGAAGCTATTCCAATGACACAGACAGCATATTTTCCATTAACATTGGCAGTTATTATTATCCTGTTTATTACACTTCCGATTTTAAATGCCATGATGCATCCGGCACCGAAGGATACAGTTGTTATTGATCCATCACTCCTTGTTGATGAAGAAGAGGAAGCACCAAAGAGCAAAAAGGATATGACAATTGCGGAAAAACTTGAAAACAGCATGCTTATTTCCGTTATTGTTTTCATTGCAGGTGCAGTATATACCATTTATTTCTTTAAAACAAATGGTTTTAATCTTGGAATTGATATTATCAACTTTATTATGTTCATGCTTGGTATTCTGCTTCATAAGACACCAACAGCTTATATTAAGGCTATTGGCGAAGCTGTTAAAACAGGTTCAGGCGTTATTCTTCAGTTCCCATTCTATGCAGGTATTATGGGTATGATGACAGGTGCAAATGCAGATGGCGTCAGTCTTGCAAGTGTTATTTCTAATGCATTTGTATCAGTTGCTAATGTACATACATTCCCAATTTTCTCATTCCTGAGTGCAGCTCTGGTTAATATGTTTGTACCTTCAGCAGGTGGTCAGTGGGCTGTTCAGGCGCCGGTTATGTTCCCGGCAGCACAGGCACTTGGCGTACCAGCAAATCTGACAACAATGTCTATCTGCTGGGGTGATGCATGGACAAACTTAATTCAGCCATTCTGGGCATTACCAGTATTAGGTATTGCTCATCTGGGTGTGCGAGACATCATGGGTTACTGTGTAGTTGCACTGATCTGGTCAGGTATTCTGATCATAGCATCACTGTTAGTTTGGTCATTCTTCTTTATTTAAAAAACAGAAGCGATAAAAATAAACTCCCAATACTTATATATATGGTTGAAAAAGGGCGTGTGAAAAAACGAGAGTTTTTTCATGCGTCTTTTTGTTTATGGATGCAACAGTCGTTATATTTTATAAAAAAGTGTATAACTCCCATTACCCCATAAGAAAAGCTATTATGGAATCCTATGCGGCAGTTGTTGCTTTTTTCTGTTTGCTGTGATATTGATAAAGATTGTGTCCAATAGAAACAATGGTCTATTTTTGAGTAGCTGTTGCGCTCTTCTCCGCAGATCTTTATTTTTTCTACATATTCTTCCAGCTTGGTTGCATACTCCCTGAGTTTCTCATAATGACGTTGCTGTGTAGTTTTGCGATGTCCCCTGCCATGAACAAACATTGCTTCATTAATCTGCC
>ERZ773239.1695-NODE-1695-length-15405-cov-2.047687_pt1 | contig 15405 bp, 8 predicted proteins | sample MGYA00580521_ERZ773239 | MGnify/ENA primary metagenome ERZ773239 (study PRJEB29015, sample SAMEA2737801) | human gut metagenome | biome: human gut; feature: human-associated habitat; material: faeces | place: China | collected 2012 ... | reverse complement strand
CAGCAGCATGACACAGTACATGACAAATCCCATATATTTTCGATCTTTGACATCAAATACAAAACCTGCTGAAATGCCACTCAATGCCAGCAAAATCCTCGGCCATTGCCCGATATCCATAACACCACTGGAATGCACCAGAGTTACAGCATTGTCCAGCGTGCTGAACACACAAGTCATCAACGCCACAAGCAAGATCAGTGAAATCCCCACCACGATTCCCAGTCTGACATTTTTTCCTGCACTGTTTTCAATATCTTCCAAATTGTTCGTCTTCTCTCTGTTACAATCAGCACAGATTCCATCGTTTTTTATCATCAGGCAGACCAACAGCACTAAAAACACTGCCAGGAAAATGGCTTTCGCCAGTTCCGAACGAATCAGATTATTATGTATAAACTGCAGCATAATTCCCACTGCATAAGAAATTCCCACTGCCCTTGCCAGATATCTGTCCATTACCATCAGCTTCATGGAAACCGAAAAGGCTGCGCTTCCCAGCAGACCAAGAAGTAAAAATAATACAAGCCCCGCGGTAAATACTATTGCATATGCCATTTCCATACTGATAAGAGCAATACAAAAAAGAGCAATCAGACCGATCAGAATAAAAAGGACATCTTTTGCCCTGGCTCTTTTTCTATCAAAATACCCCAAAAGAAAATACAGCAGGAATCCGATTGCACTCACGCCCAGCGCATAATTTTGGGCAAGCACAGCACTGTTATCTGATACCATGTGAGATATCACGGTTACATACAGATATTCTGTACCTAAAAATAAAAATGTAAAAAATCCCATCAAAAGAATGGCATTTATAAAAAGGAACCCGTCCTTCTTTTTCAAATCAATACTTTGCGTTATTCTCATATACTACAGCTCCTTGTTTCTATCCGTTATACATTCTCATATTTTTTCATCAGTATAGCGATCGCATTTACCGTCCCCTTTATCTCCTGAAGAAAATTACTCGGTTTTGCAAGAGCTTCTTTTTCACACATGCTATATCCCACACATTCTACATGAAACGCTCCTTCAAGCGCCAGATCAATAAATTTTAGCCATTGATATGGCACATAGATCTGAGACGTTACCAGCAGAAGATTATCGCCTTTTTTTATATGATAGTAATCCAGGAAATACTCAAACGTATCTCTGGAATTCGCTCTTCGCGATGGTTCAGTACTCGGAGCTGCCAATGCCACGATATTTATTTCCTGATCCTTATTGGCATTTCGGATCTTATGATATATATTACCTGCATACATTGGACGATCCAGATTCGAATAGCGAGCCCCTCCTAATGGTGCGACAGAACCTACCATTTATCCTGCCATTATCTCGAATCGGCTATCTTCATAATGATATCTGACACGACCTACAGCACGCTTGTATCAAAGAAGAAATACAACGTTCTCGTATTTTCCCGGAAACTGTAAGTATACTGTCCCAGATCATTGCAGTATTTAAACAATCCATTCTGAATAATCAGTTCATTCAAAGCTTTTGCATACAATGCATCTGTGGAAAATTTAATCTGTACGTTCTGGCCGGCATCATGGGCCTTTTTTACTACCGCGCCTACTTTTGAGAAATCATCTGAATCAAAATATCTGCCTTCCATCACAAAATAATTTGCCTCTGTGGCATTGGATTCCGGAAGCGGAAACGAATTGTCACAGGTATGATCTTTTGAGATTTCCTCGTAGGTCATGTTCATGTAACTGTAGTCCACATAATCCGGTTCGCCGGTTCCTGCCGCGTTCAAATAGCTTGGATTACCCCAGGTCACATCCATGTAATAATACACGCCATCCACGACAACCATATTCCATGCATGAGGTCCACCATTGGCATCTCCCGTCAGATATGTACAGGAAACACCCAGTTTCTGAAGCATTACTTGCGCCGCATGGGCAAATCCGGCGCAGACGGTACGCTCGTTTAAAAAGGCGCTCTGAATATTCTGATTGTTATCCGCCGACAGATCATAGGTTACCTTATCCACCAGCAGCTGATATACATATTTTACCTTTTCATAATCAGAAGCTTTCGTAGAAATGCCTGAAAGCCAGTCTGTTATTTTGCTGTCAATCTGCTTCTGCACAGCATCCCGCTGCACCTCGGTCATGGAATAATCCGGCATAAAAGAGGTTGCTTTCGTGCCGTTTTTATCGTATTCGGAATACTGATATGCACCGCCATACCAGAACAGATCTCCATGATCCGCCAGTATCGCAGTACTGATCTTATTGACGGTATCTGCATCCGCATCTTCGATTACAACTGCTTTGTCCATATCTCGAATGCAGGTAAGCATGCGGTCATAAGCCTCCTGCTCTTTGGTCTCCAGCGTCTCATATGCATAATCCTGTACGATCGGTTTCCGGAAATCTGTGGGATTCTGACCGTCAGTGTCATTTCCTGTGTCCCCGGATGGATCCTGACTGTCTGACCCATTCCCATCATCCGCATCAGAATTATCTCCCTCCGGATCATCCTCCGGTCGGTCATGATGCCCGATATAAATCTGGTTCGTGGGATCTTTTCCATCCATGGTCGTCAGTTCGCCACTGTCAAGCAGTACAAGGATCAATCCCGACGTCGTATCTCCATAAAGCTTGCCGACACCCAGCACGGTTCCCACCGGACTGCACCCACTGAGGCACAATACCAGCGCCATCACACACGCAAGTATTCCTATTCTTCTCTTTCTATGTCTGTGTTTCCTGTTCCTTTTCATTTGTTCAACCATTCCACATATATTTCCCGTTCTCTCTGGAGCAGTTCTTCCAGAGTATCCCAGTATTTGATCGCTTCCTGTGTCTCTGTATCCCATTCTACGAAATTGCAGGTGTCCACTGTCTGCTCTGTACCGGTATAGATACCTATCAGATTTCCGTAATTTGTCCTGCCGATGACCAGATAGTCTGCGTCAAACGAACCTCTACACGCACTGCTGTTCTGCTCCGCCATATCACACCAGTCTGCCACCGGTTCCACGCCAAGCAGCACCAGACCCGGAATATAAATCTCTCCGCCATTGTATTTTAACAGGAACGAGCGGTATTCTCCCGGAATCTTCCACTGATATTTTTCTTCCCAGTTTTTTATCTGCTGTTCAGATGCCGGTGGATTTAATTCCATCACATCCTGATATTTGATTCTATCCTCTGCAAACGACATCGTAATCTCCATTCCGCCAGTTTTGGATGGCGTAAATCATCATAAAATTATATTCTTCATATGAATTGCTGTTTCTGCATAAATCAAAACCTGTTTCAGACACCGTCCGGTTATTCGTCAGCATCTGACATACTCTTAATGCTTCGATAATCATCCAGATCGGCCTGCACATCCTTAGCGATAGCAAGTGCCTCTTTTGCAGCTTCCAGATATGCCTTTTCTACTTCTCCCATACGTGATACGGCCTTTTCTACTGCCTCATCTCCATCCATGATCGTAAGGCAGTTATGTGTCAGCGTCATCATTTCCCCAACCTTCTCGTCTATGGTCCGGGCAAAGATCTGCAATGCGCTGATCATATCCTCATATTTCTGTTCGTCTACATTTATCATGCCTGTTCCTCCCTGCGAACCTGATGATCCGCCTGTATATGTTCTGTTATTTGCTGCATTGTCAGCGACACTCTGGACAGAATCCGTTCCATTTTCTGTGGCATTGTTCCCGCTCGTCCCCGCATGCGCGCTATGTATTGCCGCCATTAAAACCGGCGAAATGATCGCAAGGGCAATGGGTGCCGGCTGATACGGTATGCCATTTCGAAAAACATGCATCTTTCCTGTCTCAGGATCGTAGTAACCATTTGTCGGCTGAAAATAATTTCCTCCATGAGCCTGCAGATGCTCTTTCCATGTAAGAAACTGTATATTATCCGGATTGCCCGCCTGTTCTGCGGAATTTTGCACCGAGATCATATGATGTCCCTGATATCCTCTGACGCTTCCCCGCTCCAGTATCTCACGCTGCTGTCTCTGATTCCACTGCCGATGTCCTCGTCCCTGCAAAAGCAGTTCTTTCTCCTGCTTCCAGGCATCTCTGACCGCATGGTTACGCAGATCTCTGATTTCTTTTTTCTGCTCAGGGGCCAAACCCTGTTTTTTTATCTGATCTTTGACAATCATAGCCTGTCTCCTGTTGCAGCTGATCCGCTATCCATAAGAAAACGATTACTAACAATGTTGCCTGCAAAACACCGGCACTAAAAAATATCTCCGCTGCCGAAAGAATTCCAACTAACGATATAAGGTATAAAACATTTTGCCTGATTTTGCTAAAAATGATCTGCCTTATCTGCTTCTTCCTCTATAGTGATTGTCATCAATCTTTCTCTGATACTCTGCCGCAAGTCGCGTCAGCTTCAGAATCAGTTTTTTTGCTGGTTTATCTCCCTCGCCGGCAAGACTCTCCAATTCTTCAATCAGTTCCCGGATACTGTCTGTATGCGGTCCGAGTCCATCTGCATTAGACTCATATGCCGTCTTTAAAGCATCCACTGCCTGCTTGATCTCTTCCATATTATCTTCAATCCCGGAAGCAGTCGTCTGCATAATCTGTACCGATTCATCTGTAACTGCAAGTCCCATTGTCATGTCCTCCTGTTTTTCTGATGGTAAAATAACCGCACCTGTGTCAAACCTTGCTTAATTTGTTCTTATATTTTCGATCGTGCCCGGATAAATTGGACTTATCAAATTCGCTAGACCGGAATCTATACCTGTTCATACGTATTATAAACGTCCCCATCCGCATCTGCTTCCCATCCATTCCAGCCGATTCCCGGATGAATATACGGGCGGAAAGAAAAGCTTTCCATACGGTTGGTGTACTGACAGATATGCTCCGGCAGACCACAAGCCGCTCTCGTCGTACCAAACATCATCTGGGAATCTTCCGGCGCCATGGAAAATGCCATGCGGTGTCGGAACAGATTCAGGTTCAGCTTCGTCTGTTTCAGATCGGAATAATCTCCCAGAACAACCATAAAATGATAGCCCTGACGGCTTCCAAGGCTGACGACGCTCTTGAAATCTTCCGTAGCATTGTAAGCGCCGTAAACCAGTTCCTGGTCGTACAGATCTTCTAACGCATTTTTTTCAGATGATCCATCTGTATATGAACGACCATCTTTTGTTTTATCGTCAGCAGATGTTATATTGTTATCCGACACATTCGCAGCCGTTTTTCCGCTACCATTTTGCTGTGCCTGCTCCCGCAGGAATTTCTCTCTCGCCTTTTCGATCTCGGCTTCGATTTCTTCCAGACTCAGTCCTGCATCCAGTCCCTCATCTTCAATCTGTTCTGCGATCGGTTCAAAGTCAAGAAATGCATCCATGACTTCATCCACTTTCTGCTGTTCCTCTTCGGTCACAGCCATATGATCCGTAAGGTCTGCCACAGATACGTTCCGTCCCATACCGGACATACGCCCTGATGCAAATGGTTTTGACTTGTAAAATTCAAAATCGCCACAGATCTGGTCGATGCCAAGCAGAATGATCAGATCATTTCCTTTTACGCCCTGATCCATCTGTTCTTTTTTATGACGGATCGCATTGCACACATCATCGATGCCTTCCACACAGGTATATTCAGAAAAATGACTGTTCTTATAGGTTCGGTAGATCCGGTCTCTTCCGTATGCCCAGATCTGCACATTTCCTCCCTGTGCGGCAAAGCTTTTTGCTGTGGAAAGGATCACGGACATAGCTGCTGCCCGTTCTGCTGCTCTCGCCACCAGAAGCAGGTTTTCTCTGGACTCCTGAGACAGTACCAACGGAAGAAAACGCATCATCCTTCGCGGCGTTCCCACTGCCAGAAGTTTATCTTCCGGAGAAATTTCATCGCTGTGACTGCTCCGGTAAATGTCAAACTCTTCCCGCAGACGTGGCAAACAAAAGCCATCGTAATGATTGCCATCTACAATGACCGGCTCTTTCTCCACATAAGTATGTACGTTCGTTCCATCAAAGCCTGACCGGTCAACTGCCTGCATACCGTCTTTGATTTTCCGGATCAGAAGGGTCTGAGGCTCATATGCCTCATTTCCCTTTCCGGCAAAATACATGACAGCCAGACGTCTGACCAGCATCCGGTCATTCTCACGATATTTTGTCAGCACCACATGAGGCGGCAGGGCGTCCATCCAGTTTCTGACCTGATCCGTCTTTGTGGCAGAAGACAATTCCAGCGTCTGATCAATCTCGTTGTAAGAGTTTTTCATCGCCAGACGCATCTGGATCTGCTCTTTTGCTGTAGACGTAAGACCAGATACGCCTTTTGTAAATTCCTGACTGGCGAAAATAAACTTAATGCCCAATGCACGGCCTTTGGCAAGGATATTCTGCAGTTTCAGCTTATAGCTTTCCGACTGTTCCACCGCCTGTGACATGATGGAAAACTCATCCAAAATGACAAAAATGACCGGCATGTACACCGTTCCCGGCACATTTTCCACTTTTTTCAGATCACGGTGTGTCATGAAAAACCGCTGACGTTCCATCATTTTTTCTGTCAGTTTATCGATCAGATCATAGACCAGTTCCCTGGATTCATCCAACAGGATATATTTTACATGGGGTGGCAGCGGATCAATGTACTGGGCAAATTCGGACATCTTAAAATCTGCCAGCCACAGTTCCACATCATCCGGATGATAATTTGCCAGGATTCCGGTAATGATCGTATGCAGAAGCGTGGATTTACCGGAACCGGAAGCACCCATGAGATAGGATGCAAAATTCTCATTTTCAAAGGAAATGCTATGTACCTGATCCTTGTTATCCACACCATATGGCACGCAGACAGTCTTTTTTCCACATTCATACGCCGGAAACGCATTCATATCCACACGCTCCACATATTTTGTGCCTTTCTTTGCGCATTTTCCCTCATATTTCTGTATCGTATCCACATATGCTTCTGACAGTTCTTCTGTCTGTGTGTACCATTTAAAATGGCGATTCCTGCCCTCTCCCACACGGATCAGTTCCTGTTTCGGCAGCATCGTGACATGGATTCGATTCTCGCCTGTCAGCACAGACTCCTGCTCCCGCTCTTTTTTCGGAATATACTGCGTATCCGCCAGAACCATGGTAACTCCATAATGTTCATGATTTAACAGGATTCTCTGGATATAATTGCGGGCTTCCGAAGAAAAAGCTCTCGGATAACCGATCAGCACCAGCACTTTTCTGGCAATACGCGCTTCTTCTGCAACAGACTCGTTATATTCTTTTACCGAATCTGACAGACCAATCTCCTCATCAATATCTGCAAATTCTGATACGATCTGTTTTAACACGTCCAGCAGCTGTTCCGGCGATCTTGGGATGGATTCCATGACTGGTGTTCCTTCCAGTGGACGCAGACATCCCAAGGCAGTATTGTTAAAATGCAGACTATCCAGCACATAGATCTTCTTTTCTCCCACTTTCTGACTGGCAAGCAGATTTAACAGATATTTCTGAACACCGGTATACAACCGTTTTGCTTTTGCAGATGCGCAGGATACGGAAATGATCCGCTCCTCTTCTGCCGGATATTCCACAGGCAAAAAGACGCAGCTGTTTTTCGCATCATAATTTTCTCCGAAAATTCCTCTTGCCACATAACGGATCTCTTCCGGGATCGGAAGCGCCCGGGCACAAATGCCAAGACTGATTGCAAGATCTTTTGGCACATCCATGCTGCGCAATACCGGCGCCTGTTCCTGCGCTGCATGTGCAACGGTAAGCGCAGATGCAAATTCTGCCACATCCGTACCTCCAAGCACTTTACGAAACTGTTCTGTCAGGCGTTCCTTCTCTGCTGCAATAGCTGCCTGTCTCTGTGCATCCTGCTGCAGATGGTCTATCTTGTTCTCTAGCTCCTCCAGCGTCTGTGTAAATTCTGCTTTTTTATTTTCCAGAAACAGAATATTACAACAAGACTGCACATAAATACGCTTCGCATAAGGATCATCTTTCTGTGTCGGATCCATCATCATCGCCCAGTTCCGCAATCTGGTAAAATTCAGCTCCCTTGGCGTGATGGTCAGTATATTTTTACTGGTCAGATTTTTCTCTGACAAAAGGCGGAAATACTCCGCCTTTGCCATATAATCATCTATTTTTTCCAACTGCTCTTTCAGGTTTTCAATCCTTCGCTGCCGCAGTGCTTCATCCATCTGAAGCTGAGCAGAATCATACTGTGTCACAGCATCCAGTTCATCCTGAAGCTTTTTTAATTTTTCATAAATCGACGTATACAAACCTGTAATCTTTGTCATCTGTCTTTACTCCATTCCCTGAAACAGTTCCCGGATCTCTTCCGGCTCTAATGGTGGAAAACTCTGGAACGGCGTTACCGTCGGGATCTCTCCGTTGCGCTCCAGATCATAGGATCTCCGATACATCCGGAATCCGATGCCATAGGCTTCTGTCAGCATTTCCTGCTGGCTGGCATAGTATGTTTCTCCCATAACATAAAGCATCTGGATCGCGGACCACATCGCCATGCCTTCATATACAATATCTCTGGCCAGAGCCGTCCACTCTTTTTTATTCTGCTGGTACACCTGAAGAACCTGTTTATCATTCCAGTTCAAATACTGCCAGATATGCGTCAGCTCATGTGTGACCGTATCAACAGCAGCCAGTCTCGGACTTCCGTTTTCGATCATCAATGTATATTTTCCCTGCTTTTTCTGAGCAAATCCAAGGACACGGGATGCAAACTGTGTAGATGGTCGGAATACCATTCCCGCATGTTTTGCAATGGTTTTGGCATCTGTCGTCTTTACCTCGATGCCTACCTTAATCTGAATATTATAAGTATCCTCCAGCATGTTCAATGAACGGCGGAACAGTTCCTGGAATTCACCAAGCTGATTGATTGCTGTCATGGAACAGTCATTACAACGTACACGTCCGTCGATCAGGCGGTCATAGCTGACGCCACTCAGTGGAATGCCACAGAAATCACAGGTGTTTTCTGCATCCAGATCCAGCTGTCCGGTCTCAAAACGCATCCGCTTTCTCGCTTTGGTCAGGTCATTATTTCCCCAACCATGCATGGTCAGATACTCATGCCCTTCTTTTAATTTCAGTCTTCCGTCAATATCGTCAAAACCAAATTTAAGGAAACATTCTTTCTGATACCGGGTCGGCTCGATTGGCATGAGGATATCCAGATCATCCGGAACGCCATCAATGCCAAAGAGATCTTCTCCGTCCTCATGGACAATGATCTGCTCTTCCTCCGGGATCAGGCTGTTGACCGGATCGTTTACATCCGTGTCAGCTTCTTCTTTGCTGTTTTCTGCAGTCTCCATCTCAACTGTTTCTGTAGATTCAAAAGTTTCTGTATCTTCCGTGAATTCTGTTTCCTGATCCACGTTCTCTGCCACTGTCATCTCTTCCGATTCCACTGCGGCTTCTACTGCTGTCGGCTCTTCTACAGCATCTGACTCAGACGCATCCTTCTCTTTTTCTCCGAAGCGCGTTGTCTTTTCTTCCTCATCATTCTTACCGAAAATGCGCTGCATCCTCCGGCGCATACGGGAAAGCATTCCCTGCTTTTTCTGATTAAGCAATTCTTCCGGCAGTACGATCTCGTCTGCCACCGGGTCTTTGAAGGAAGATTCCCGCATCTTATCAAAATGCCAGTCAAGGAAGTCCGCCATAAGCTCAAAGATCTTTTCCAGATTCCGGTTAACTGCTTCCAGCAGGCCGAGATCCATATCCGAGGCTTCTACGATATAGATGGCATGTTCTTCCATCTCGCCTTCGGAATCATAGAGCATATAATTGAGCATGCCATCCAGACCTTCAGGCTCTTTTGTAAGGACAGCAAGATAATGCCATGCATTCGGGAACAGAGAACGGATCAGTTCGCCCAACAGTACGCTCATCGTAAACTGTTCGGCAATATCCGTATCTTTCAGCCGGATCCGCAGGATATTTTTCCGGATATAATGACGGTCACAGGAATACTCCCCGATCTCATCTCCAAAGAAAACTTCTTTTGCCGAACGAAGATCTCCGGCATCTTTCAATTCCAGATAGCCCAGCGTCTCCACATGGATATCGCACGGATATACCGTCACTTTAAAGTCCATGATATTACGGTCATACACTGCCTCGTCTTCCCTTAGTTCAGACAGCATATATTTACGGATCTGACGATAATATCTCCGCCCGTCATAATGATCAGATGCCCGCTGTAATACAACGCCCACAGATGGATGTATCCGCACTGCCTGATAATATTTTCCATCATAAGTCACAAACTGACCTGGCAGAAGCGTCTGTGTCACATGACCGAACATTTTCGCGTCAATATATTCACGCTCCCGCTTTTCATCTTCTACAATATAATATGCCGTTTTCAGGCTGTCAGAAAAATGACGGATGAAATTTTCTTCCGGAATATGGAAATAATTGCTTTTATGCATTGCTGCCGCATCTTCGTTTGCGATCGCTGTCCGGATCTGGAGCAGACCCGCCGGCGAATCCGTATATTTTTCCAGCAGTTCACAGAGCGCCTGATATGGCTCCCTCACAGAAATCCCCGCCAGTTCCAGCGCATCTGTAATCTCTTCCTCAGAGACTTCACGGATTGCCATCAGGATCAGCAGTTTTACCATCACATTTCTTGCGCTTCGCACATAATCCGGCACAAAAGATGGAACTGCATAAGGATTAGCTCGAAATACATGCTGATTGCACCGCATATAATCCCGCAGCAGATAATTTTCTGACAGTACATTTACAAATGCCTGCTCCTCGCTTCTGGATAAAAATGCCCGCATCATGCTGAACATGTTGCAAAATTCATCTTCCACCAGCACAAACTGCTGTTTTTCCGCTTCCGTACACCACAAATTCGGCACAAACCTGATTTTTTCATACAGGCTCTTCTGCTGCACCGGAAGATTCATATAACGGCAGATTGTTGCAAAGTTCTGCCCGGCCAGCCATTTGATATCTCTGACCGGCGCTTTTGTCTCGCCAAACCAGGTAACTCTCGGAATCTGATTTTTGACAGCGACAGCAGCCAGTTCCAGACCATTTCCAAGAAAACGGGTCTGTTTGTCAAAGAAACGCTGCCGCATATAATCGCCATCTGCATTCCAGGAAACCCCGGTATAAGTACACCGCGGCACCGGCATCGCCAGCACATCTGTAAACTCTGTCTTCAACAGATGGGACAACGTATCCACCAGTCCATCCGTATAACGGTCACAGACACAGTACACCGGCTGATTTCCTGCGGACTGCGCTTCCTCCGCGATCAGGCTTAATCCCACCTGACCCGTATTTACCATCAGCGACGGCTCCAGCAACAGGATAAATCCGCTCGCTTCAAAAAATTTCCTGTTTGCCTCCAGCACATTTACATCATAAATATGTGAAAAATCCAGCACACCGATCTCACAGTCCGGTGTATCTGCATCCAGCTGTTCCACGCGCCACATAGACTGCAGTCTCGTATATGCGCGAAGCTGTTCCCGCAGCCACTCCGGAACATCACAGGTAATGGATCTTCGTCCGCAGACCACGATACATTTTTTCCCTTTTAAAAGTGCGCTTATAATGGGCAGAACCAGATATTTTCCCTGATCCCGGTAAAATGGATTGAAAGAGATCGTACTCTTGCCATGCATCATCTGATTCACTGCCTGTACATAATCCGCTTCAAATTTTTCACGTTCACCGTATGTATTAAAATATCTAGCAACGATCTGATCAATCCTGTCTTCTGACAGCTCCTGCTCACGAAGCATATCCGTCGTCCCTACACTTGCCGCATATTCACAGCCGGTATGGGCAGACAGGATCTGTCCCGGAAACAATTTTTCATAAATCTCCCTGATCCGGTAGAAACTGCTGACTTTCCGATAGCTGGCAGAGTGCCCGCCGATAGAAGTCATATACTCTTCTTTCGTAAGACCGTTAATGTAATACCAGAGTTCCCATAATACAACGGTCACTGCTGCCGGGAAGAAATAGTTAAAGGTCCATTTATCCGTTCCGCCGATCCAGGATGCCGCCAGCAACGTGATCGTAAGTCCCGTACTGCCCCAGGCAAATCCCTTTGCGATGTAACGGGTATCTGTCTGCGTCTCCCGTAAAAAGAAGTTTCCCGTCTCATCATCATATACATAAAATAGATCCGTGATCTTCTGCATCCTCTCCGTATCCCGGAAAATCTTTTTCAGGACGCACAGACAGATGATCTTTAGGATCAGATATCCGCCAAACAGCAGAATATTGGCAATGGCAACATCACAACCTGTCAGCGTCTGATAAAACTGATTCAGTTTATGGATGTCAGAATCATGCAGCATCAGGTATATGATCGCCAGAATATCGTAAACGATCGCGATCACAGGCATCACAGCCTGTCTTGCGCGGTTCTGTCTTTTATAATTTATCACTCTCTGCAGCAGACACATCCCAAGGATTGTCAAAGCCACAAAAATCAACCTGTTGATATCAGCTTGCGTCATCATAAAGTTCCTCTCGTACAATGGTAAGACGCCGGATAAATCCAAATGGCGCATTTACCATATCTCCGGTATTGTTTACCGGAATCTCATAACTTTCTCCGTTTTCAAAGGTATACAACGGATTGGAATACGGTGGGATCTGCACATCAATATACAGATTGTCATCCGTCGCAGACGTATTCATGCTGACCGGGAGATACAGCGCTTCACTCCAGCGTTTCACATCTTCCCGGTAATTTTTTAATGCAAGAATATGATTTTCTTTGTAATACCTTGCCTCATCCTTCAAAAACAGTTTCTTTTTTGTCTGGTTCAGATAGGAATTTCCCCTCATATAAGACATAATGCCGGACATATACCGTGAATAAGTAGAAGCATTTTCACAGATATGTACCACGATGCTGTGTACGAACCGGTTGTAGTCTCCGATAGCAGCCCGCAATGCGCCTTTGCGCAGCAGGAGGATCAGCACTTCAATACCCACAAACACAGCTACACAGATACCGAACTCAAACAGCATTCCCGGCAGAGATCCCCATCCCTGCTTCAATAACTGTACAAGCGCAGGAAGCGTACATAAAAAACTCAGTACGGCAGCAATCCCCAACAGACACAATGCCCGTTTTCCGGTTACCCGGTGCGTAATCGTGTCTTTTACCTTTTTATCCAGTTCTGCCTGACGGATCTTGTCGCCATCTCCGCTTCCTGGCAGGGAATTCCGCTGAACAAAGATATCGTCAAAAAGATTGTCCAGTTCCTCCTGAAAATCCAGTTTGGAATACTCATTCAACGGTTTAATGTCTTCGGATGGATATTCCGAAAATTTCCGTACCCGGTCTGCGCTCTGATCCAGCGCCCGCTCCGCACGGATCAATGTAGATGCTACTCCGCGTTCAGATAACATCTGCCGTTCTTTCCACTGCGCCATATCACTGGATTCCCGGCGGGAAAACAGTCCAAAATCCGCAGTACTGACATAAAAGTTCTTTTTTTCAGGCATATGCAGTTCTAACGGACTGTCCAGACGATAATCCGGTATCTGACTTTCCGTATGCTGCGTTTTTTCCAGTTCCCGACGGATGCTGTCTTTGATAAAACGGATCGCGCGTTCTGCACGGTCTGCCGATTCCTGCATGATCCGCGCCATTTCTTCTTTGTCAAATTCCACACTCATCCGGTGGAGACGATAGGCCTGCAGCGTATTGGGGTTGATAGAATTAGACGCCAATAAAAGTACCGCCGTCCAAAAATAAAACAGATCCCCTGTCCGACGGACTTCTCCTTCCTTTGTCTCTTCACAGTAGAGAAACCGACAGCTTCCCGGATACTGGTTACGTTTCCAGAATTCAGAACTTTCCTGCTCTTTGCGGTTTTCCCAGACGTTTCTGAGATAATCATCACGATCTTTGGGATGGGTACACAAAGTGACCAAAAGGATTTCTTCTGGCATTTTTGTTTTCAGCCTGTATTTTTCAGACAGCTTTTCATGCGCCGCCATTTCCTCCGGATCTGTGACCGGCTCATAAATGACTTTTGGATTCATCCGGTCTGATTCTACAATACGCGCTTCAAAACGTGTCTCCGGCACCGGAATGCCACCCAGCATATGGGTCAGCCGCACCAGAGGTACCGGATTTTCCCGGATCTTGCCATCCCCGTCAGCATTCTCATAAAAATCATATGGATTCATCCGGGCAGCCGGATGCACTGCCATGTCCTCTTCATCCTGAATGCGGACAATGACCGCTCTCCAGGATTCTTTTCCTTCTACCAGATTAATCAGTTCCGGCAAAGCATCCTCCACGGTGGTCCCGGCTTCCATCCACTGACAGATGCCTACCTCTCCTTTTTCAAGAGTTTCAGAAAAAAGCGGATGAAACTGTCCGAAGGATTCCATTGTTCTTTTATTCTGAATGATCACAGAATACATAAGACTCCTTCCTATACCAGCTTATCTGGCACTTGCTTTTCCTGTTTTCTTTAATTCATCTGCAATATCAAGCACTTCACGCTCTTTGCGTCCAAGTCCAAGCTCCGCGTATGCCGCAGCGATAATGCTGCAGGAACGGCTGAACAGATAGTCATGATAAATATCACGGTTACGGGTATTCTCTTCCTCAATGTCCTGAAGATAACGTTCAAACTGCGTATCCAGAATCTTAGCCATTTCAATCGGATATTCTTTTGGGGAAACGATTCTGCGCAGATATTTGCTGATCTCTGCGATCTCGGTCCTCAGAATCTGGATCAGACTTTCCTCATTATAGCTCTCAGACTTCAGGGATCGTTTCATAAGCAGTGGAAGGTCAAATACGCTGCGGGCATGGTTGTCCGCGCCCATCGGGAATTCCTCGATCCAGAAACGGTCTAACTGACGAAGCAGATAGCTCTCCTCTGCCAGTACACTGTCATCAACATCCGCAATGATCAGATGTTCAACACGCTCCAGCGTCTTCTCCACCAGTTCCGGATAGATTGCAAAGGAATCCAGCACTTCATAGAGATGATCACATGGCGTACCATTGGATACCACCAGTGTCTCCAGACCGTCCTTCATTTTCAGCTGGTCGATTTTCAAACGATACTCTCTGCGTTCTGCCGTCACATCGCAAAGCTCTACATAGCGTGCCAGCATGCCCCAGAAAAATGCGGAATAAATGCGGTTTTCCTGCATCTTCTGATTCTCTTCATCCAGATCCGGCATCTTTGTGATAACATGCCACCAGCGGTCAATATGCGGTGTAATAGCACGACTCTTATGAGCTTCCGGATGTATCTGCGCGATCAGTTCGAAATATGCTTTATAATATTCTCCACCATTTCGGTTTGACGTCAGCGTCTGCTCCGGCGGTGCAAATTTACTCAGGTTGTTTGCGCGAAGTCCATAAATA
>ERZ773239.1692-NODE-1692-length-15418-cov-8.148734_pt1 | contig 15418 bp, 10 predicted proteins | sample MGYA00580521_ERZ773239 | MGnify/ENA primary metagenome ERZ773239 (study PRJEB29015, sample SAMEA2737801) | human gut metagenome | biome: human gut; feature: human-associated habitat; material: faeces | place: China | collected 2012 ... | reverse complement strand
TTGTTGGCTTCATCGGTGGTCAGCCCGGCGAACTGTCCGGCCTCCTCCGTCAGTCTGCCCTCGGCATCCACCGGTACAACGGTGGGGATCTCCGGATACTTTTGGCACACGATAAAGTCATCCACACCGTGACCCGGTGCCGTGTGTACGCAGCCGGTACCGCTCTCCAGCGTTACATGATCGCCCACGATCACCAAAGAGGTGCGGTCAATAAACGGGTGCTGGGTTTTCATATACTCCAGCTCGCTGCCCTGGATCACGCCCACGGTCTCATAGTCCGTGGTGCCACGGTCCGCCATAGCGGCGTCTACCAGGTCGGTAGCCATCACATAAAACTCGTCGCCGCTCTTGACCAGAGAATACTCAAAGTTGGGGCCTACGCAGATGGCCACGTTGGCCGGCAGTGTCCAGGTGGTGGTGGTCCAAATCACGAAATAGGTCTTGCTCAGGTCCGCACCCAGTGCAGTGAGTTTGCCCATATCGTCTGTTACATTGAACTTTACATAAATAGAATGGCAGGGATCCTCGCCGTACTCAATCTCCGCCTCGGCAAGGGCGGTCTTGCAGTCCGGGCACCAATACACAGGCTTTAAACCCTTGTAGATATGGCCCTGAGAAGCCATGGTGGCAAATACCTTAATCTGCTCTTCCTCAAAGTCCTTGGTCAGGGTGATGTACGGATGGTCCCACTCGCCGATCACGCCCAGGCAGATCAGCTGTACGCCGGAAACAAAGCAGATGATGCTGGTCATGCTGGCCCAGCCGGATACGGTGGCACCCAGCAGCGCTTCCACAATGGCCCAGATCACGCCGATAAAGCTGATGAGCGCCACAATAACGCCAAACCCGGTAATGAACCGGATGGGCTTGACGGAAAGGCTGGTGATGCCGTCAAACGCAAGGGACAGCATTTTGGACAGGGGATAGTGGCTTTCACCCGCAATGCGCTCGTGGCGCTCGTAAGCAACGCTGGTGGATTTAAAGCCCACCAGCGGCACCATGCCGCGCAGGAACAGGTTGACCTCCTTGAAATTGGCAAACTCATGCAGCACGCGGGCGCTCATCAGGCGGTAGTCCGCGTGGTTGTAAACAACCTCGGCCCCCATGGCGTTCAGCAGCTTGTAGAAGCTTTCTGCCGTAAAGCGTTTGAAGAAGGTATCCGTATCGCGCTTGGAGCGCACGCCGTACACAACTTCGCAGCCATCGTTCACATAGGCATCTACCATGGCGTCCATGGCGTTGATATCGTCCTGACCGTCGCAGTCAATGGAGATGGTGATATCGCACTTGTCCTTGGCTTCCATCAAACCGGCCAGCACTGCGTTCTGGTGACCACGGTTGCGGCTCTGGCTGATGCCGATGTAGTGCTTGTCGCTCTTGGCCAGGTCGCAGATGATGGACCAGGTTTTGTCCTTGGAGCCATCGTTGACAAACAGCACGCGGCTGTCATCGCTGATTTTACCGGCGGCAACCAGGTCGGTGATCTTTTTCAAAAACAGCTTGCTGGTAATGGGCAGAACCTCCTGCTCGTTATAGCAGGGGATCACGATGTACAGGATCGGATTTTCGCGGGTAGCCTTCATGGTTTACAGCACCTCTTTTTTGCTTTTTCTGCTGCGCCGCCCGGCCAGCAGGTAAATTGCCGTCAGCAGAATGCTGATAGCGCTGACCCCGATCCCGCACCAGAGCGGGGTGGGGGAGTAGTGGAAACGAATACAGTTTTTACCGGCATCTACCTTGACGGCCATCAGGCCGTTGATGTTCAGAATCTCTGCAGATTCGCCGTTGACCGTGGCGCTCCACGCTTTGTCATAGGGAACACTGAAAAACGCGTACTGCTCGCTGCCGGATGTGATTTCGGAATAAAAATAGTCTGTGCCATAATCAAACACATCGGTGCAGGCTTCGCGGCGCTTGTCCATGTCGGCATACTTGTTTTCCTGGCTGATCTCACCATCCAGCGCGGCATCATAGTGGCGCAGTATGGTGGAAACCGTGGCTTCGTCCTCGTCTGTCACCACAAGGGTCTTTAACATGGCATGGGCGCGCTCGGCGGGGTCAATCTCGTCAAACTCACTGCGGGTCATGTAGGTATCATAGCAGAAGCCGATGGGCAGGGCGTGGGAATCCTGATAGACGTTGATCTGCTCGTGACCGTTGGAAAAACTGGTGTAGATTTCATCCGGCCAGTCGGAGTTGTTGCGGATATAATACCCAACGGAAAGCAGCTCGTTGGTGCCCTCCGGCCCGGCGGGGGTAATGGCGTGGCGCTCGTCCCCCAGGGCATCATACAGTGTAAAAATGGAGGGGGAAAGCGTGCTCAAAAAGGAGGTACGGTCCGGCAGGTAAGCCGCCATGCCGCGGTTGGAATACGGCTCCCAGAAATAATAGCGGTAGGGCAGGGCATCAGGCAGGCCGTCGCCGCTGTGGATAACGTCACCATAAATTTCTGTGGTGGTCAGGCCGATCGTCTGGGTGTAGGCACGCTGATAGGTGCCTACGGTAAAACCGGTGGTCAGTGCAGCAACCAGAGCAGTGCAGGCCGTCAGGGCAGCCATGGGGCGGCGCAGGCGCAGCCGCCGCACCCCGCCCAGGGCAGCAAACAGCAGAACCACGCCGCCGATGGCAATCAATGTCAACACAACCAGCCAGTATTTGCGGTACACTATGGTATCGCGCTTGACGTACAGATACAGCGTGATAGCGGCGATGACCGCAGCCGAAATACCGCAGCCCGCACGCCAAGGGTAGTCCTGCAGATGGTCCAGCACCTTGATGGTGGCCAGCACCAGCAGGAACACCAGCATGTAATACCAGCGGCGGTACGGCTCGCTGGTGAACATGACGAACAGACTGTTGCTGACCGGGCTGGCTGCTACAAGGAACAGCCCCACCAGCAGCACATGCAGCCAGTCCCACTTCCAGCGCAGCAGATAAGCCAGAACCAGGCAGACGCCTACCAAGGGCAGGTACGCCGCGATGGAATACCAGTTATCATGCACCACAGCGGAAAAATTGAACATATTCTCCGCCGGGAAGAAGAGCGCCCGCAGCATTTGCAGGTAATTGGGCCAGTCAAAGGTCAGTTGGCTCAAGCTGATGTGATCCGATACGCGGGGATTATTGAGCACCGCCGCAATGGAGGGGATGAACAGTACCCCCGCTATGCCGACGCCCAGACAGCCTTCCAGGATGCAGGCCGGAATTTTGCGGGCATTTTTGCGCAGATCCGCCCCGGGGCGTGCGTCCTCGCCGCCAAAAAGATACCGCGTAATATAGTAAAACACCAGGAAGAAAACTTCCCCGATAAAGAAGTAATAGTTGACCAGCGCGTTGATGGTAACGGCAAACAGGAACGGAGCTTTTTTGCCCTCCTGCATGCGTTTGTCCAGCCCCAGCATCAAAAGCGGGAACAGGGCAATCACATCATGGAAGTGATAGAACACCACGTTGATGCAGGAAAAACCGGAAAATGCATACAACACACTGCCAAGCAGGGCGCTTTTCTCGCTGGCACTGCGGCGGAAGTAGGCAAACGAGGTCAGCCCGGCAACAGCATATTTGAGCATATAGATCCAGCCGACCAGATAGGGAAACGCGCTGGCGGGGAAGAGAAAGCTCAGCCAGAAAAATGGGCTGCCAAGGGTGTAAAAGCTGAACGAGGATACAAAGTCCGAACCAATATCAATGCGCCAGTTCCACAGCACCTCGCCGCTTTTGATGGCGTTGTTGCACAGCATGTTGTAGGAAAGCTGTTCTGCGTCAAAATCCGCCGCAACCAACAGCAGGCCGCCGTCCCGTATCATGTAGGGCAGCAGTGCAGCCGCGGCAATGGCAAAATTCAGCACAAAAGCCAGCAGCAGCCACCGGCGCGGGAAACGGTTTTGCAGTGTTTGTTTCATGTAGCAGCCTCGCGGCATCAGCCCTGACCGTTAGAAAGTTCGATCCCGCGGGTGGGCATGTTTGCCATGTTGTTCAGGGTAGAGTTGTATTTTTCACTCAGGGATTCCATAGCCCAGTCAGTGCAGTCCATAAAGGTATTGTCAAAAATATCATTCATGAACGCATCTTCGCCCATAAACACCCCGGCGTAATGCCCGCCGGAAATGGTGTTGCGGGCAATGATGTTCTCATAGCAGGGGGTAAAATCCAGGCCCTGCACGGCTTCGTCCGCGTTCAGGTCAGTGCTGAGCTCAATACCAAAGAAGTGGAAGGTATCGCTGGCACCCCGGTTGTTGTCAATGATCTGGTTGCACAGAATGGTGTTGCTGAACGCCGAGCGCACAGCCTTGATGCCGGAACCGTAATTGTCCCGCACAATGTTGCCGTAAATGGTGTTGTAGGCGGTGTTATCCAGCGAGATGCCGGGCAGCTTGGCGGGGGAGGAACCATCCGCCATGCGGCCCTGATCCAGAATAAAGTCAGCTTCCAGATCCTCATCACTCATGCGGTTGCGGCCGCCGTTCTGGCGGATCTCACATCCGGTAATGTAGTTGCCGAAGGAGCCGTAATCCAGGCACATGCCCTCTTTTTCGTTCTTGTAGATCGTGTTCTCTACATAATAGTTCAGGTAGCCGCTTTCCGAATAAATGCCGGAGGAATGGTTCTGTGCAACCGTGTTGCCGCGCACCACCAGCTGATGGGGAGACTGTAAAATATCGTACAGCATTTCATCCGGGAACGGATTGTAGGCGGTCTCAATGTCCTCAATGGGCATGGAGCAGAGCACCAACCCGGCGGTCAGGTTGCGGGCACCGGAGTTATTTTCAATGCGGTTGCCCTCGATTACGCCGTCGCTGATTTCGCCATTCAGGAAGATGGCACCATTCTGGTTTTCATGGATGCTGTTATTGACCAGTGCAAAGCCGGTGTTCTCCCCCATAACGCAAAGGCCCTTGAGGGAAACATTGCTGATGTCAAGGTCAGCCAGATAGAAACTGCTGGAATTCTTGACATACACACCGTAATTGCACCCGCCGTTGATGACAAAGCCGGTCACGGCGGTATTTTCCGCCTGGTCCAGAACAATGGCTTTGTCCAGCATTTCATTGCCGGGGGTCAGCACTGCACCGTTGCCGTGCAGGATCGTACCAGTGGGTACCACCAGGGTGGCATCCATCACCAGAGCAGGGGAGATGACCTCCACCATGCTGCCGGGGTTGGCTGCCAGAAAGTCATTCAGTTCTGCCAGGCTGGAACCGGTAAAATTCACAGCCTGGGCGGTTTCGGCGGTGGCCAGGGGGGCCAGCCGGGTCATGACAGAGTTGTACAGGTTTTTCCAGTTGGCCTCCGGGGTATCAAAGGTGGCAGGGTCAATACCGAGGGTCTGAATGCGCTGGATGACCTGCAAAGGGGCAATCAGGCTTTCGGTGTCGGACTGGGTCATCCGCTCCAAAGCGGGCAGGGCATAGCGCTCGGTCAGGCTCTGGCTGTCGGTATCCAGCAGGGAAACATATTCCTCTGCGCCGGGATCCGCAAAATCCACAACCTGCCCGGTACCGGCCAGCACGCAGCCGATGGGCTCCGGCTCAGCGGTAGCCTGTGGTTCTGCGCTGGGGGCCAGGCTGAAAATCACATGCGGGGCAGGGGTCAGCTTGACCCCGACCACACCGATCACGGTAGCAGCAGCAATGCCCGCAATGGTAAGAACAAACGAATTTGCCTTTTTTTTGGCCATAAGTGTAAGATTCCTTTCCAGGGAAAACCGGGGATAAGCCCGGTAAAATTACTTGTCCAGGTTCAGATACTTTTTCCAGAAGTCCAGGCTGCGCACTTCGCCGCAGCGCTCGCGGTAGCTCTGGGCGGCAGCGTCAAACTGGGCGTCGATCTCTTTCATGCAGGCTTTCATCTCGCGCACGCAGCGGCTGTATTCTTCCTTGCTGCGCTCGGTCACAAAGCCTTTCTGGGAGTTGGAATCATAGTTCAGCACCTTCTGCACGCGGTAAGCATTGTAGGCGGTCATGTGCATCATGCTCACAACGGTGTTTTCGCGGGTGGGGGGCACCAGCCAGCCGTTGCGGGTCAGTTTGACCTTGAGGTTTTTCAGCTTGCCCTTGTTTTTTTCTTCCTCTTTGGTGGCGTACAGGTAGCGGGAATAATCAAACGGAACATCCAGCTGGTCCACCGGCTGGGCCTTGTAGCCATATGCCATAATCTCTTTGTGCAGGGCTTCGGCATCGGTCTGTTCCAGCCAGTCAATGCCTTTCAAAAAGTCGCGCACGCCGCGGATCAGCAGGTCAGCATTCTTATAGCGGTAGCGGTTCACTTCGCCCATCACCTGGCTGCGCAGGTCGGCTTTCAGGGCGTTGGCATCATAGCCGGGGCAGTGCATGCTGTTGTCAATGCACTGGTTGCGCAGGATGTAGTAGTACATCGAGGAAGAATACTTGCTCTCAAACGGCTCATGCCATACGCAGATGCCGTTCAGGGTGACCAGGCGTTTGCAGTTGCGTAGGCCGTATTCAATGTCATCGCCGCGGATAAAGATGGGCATGGGCAGGTTGTCCGGCCGCACAACGGCAATGGGGATGCAGCAGTACCACCAGGCGTTATACTCATGGTGTTCTTCCAGCTCATTGGCAACGCACAGGTCAACCTTGGTCAGATCAAAGTTGGCTTTGTGGCTGATCAACTGACCCTGGTTCCAGGCGGCGCCGTTTTCTACCTGAATGTTAGGGCGGTCCAGCCGCAGCATGGCACCGCCGACAAATACATCCGCATATTCCGGCTTGCGCAGGCTCAGCAGGGTGTAGGTGCGCAGCAGCACATCGGTATCCAGCACAATGTCATCATCCATGACCAGTACATGGGTAACGCCTGCGCCATTTTCGTTGGCTTTCAGGATCTCGATCATGCCGCGGGTAAAGCCGCCGGCACCGCCCACATTGGCGTTGGGCACAACATGCACGGTATCGCTGTTCAGCTTATCGTAATCCAGCGTCTGGCCGTTATCGGAAACAAACACTTCCAGGTGGTTGTGCAGCGGGCTGGCGGCGTTTTCCAAAATATCGCTGCGCATGCGGGCAATGTTGCCCATAACGAACGGCTCCCGGCGGAAGGTGCAGATATCCACGCCGATTTTGACGGGCTGCACATCCTTTTCAGCGGCATCGCACTCATAAGCGCCGCCGCAATAGGCGGCATTGCCGCTCAGGGCCTGCAGCTCAAAAAACAGCATGCCGTCAGCGCCCTTGGGAAAATCGAAGCAGAATTCCTGCACGGAATCCGCCTGCACTACTTTTTCGGCCAGCACGGCGCGCACGCTCTGGCTGTTGATGAAATGGCGGCTGCACAGCACAACACGCAGCTTGCCGCTCAGTTTCAGCCGCAGCGAAAAATTCTGCGCGGCGGTGTAGCGGCGCCATTTGTCTGCGCTGACGCTGTTAAAGTAGGTATCAAAGCAGACGCGTTCGCCCTGCTCAATGCGCAGGATATCCCCCTCATCGCGAAAGCTGGGGGCTTTCATACGGTAATACAGTCGGTCCTCGGTGCATATGCCCACGCGGGGCCAAAGCAGCTTTTGCAGCAGCATACGGTATTCTCCTTTCACTTTTTGCCTTATCATATCCGGCAAAGTATTCAAGTATCCGGCACAGCATTATAAAATGCCGCCGTTGGATTGTTTTCCGCGCGCCCATGCGCTCAATGTGCGGTAGGGCAGGTAACGCCCGGCCCGCAGCAGACGGGTGTTTTTGTTGGTCATCATGGCAGCGATGTGTGGGTAAGTCTGGCACAGCATCTCGTCATACCGGCGCAGGGCCAGGCCGGTTTCACGGTCGGGGGAAAAGCGCAGGTACAGCTCAATCAGGTACTGCGCCACATCCCGCGCCCGCTGCACCAGCAGCAGGTCCCGCCCGGCGGGGGCAGGCTGTGCGGCCAGCGGTTCGGCAGCATCCAACAGAATGCGCGCTACGCGGATGTAATCCTGCGTGTGGGTGCGGTAGCTGGCCATGCTCACGCTCTGGCCATCCCGCCCCAGGCGGTACTGGTACAGAACCACCGGCACAAAGCAGATGGTCTGCGCCGCAGCCATGCCAACAAACGTATAGCCCATATCCGTGTAGCTGCAATGCTCCGGCATGGGGCGCCATGCGGCGCGCAGAGTTTTGGTGCAGAGGGTCAGCGCGTGCATCTCCATGCACAAATCAGGTGTGGCCTGCTGCACTTCACCCACAGCATACACACGGTTTGTATCAAATTTGCAGCAGACATCAAAGGCCTTTCCGCTGCCGTTTTCCTGCACGGTGCGGTAGTTGGTGTATACCGCATCCGCCGTGCAGTTTTGCAGGCGGCGCAAAAGGGTCTGCAAAGCATTGGTGTCAAACCAGTCATCGCAGTCCAGCGTGCGAAAGTACCGCCCGGAGGCCAGCTCTACCGCGGTATTCAGCGTGGAGCCGTACCCGCCGTTCACCTTGCTCACCAGCCGGAAACTGCCGGGGTGTGCCTGCACAAAGGCCTGCGCCAGCGCGGCGGTGCCATCGGTGGAGCCATCATCAATAATGATCACATCCAGCAGCGCCTGCAGGCTTTCATCCGCCACCAGGCAGGATTCAAGCGCTTTTTGCAGCGTGGCAGCGCCGTTATAGGCGGCAACCGAAACCGTCAGCAGCTTTTCCATCAGGTTTCACCGGCCTCCATAGCGCGCACATAGTCCGCGCAGACTTCACGCGATGGCCCATCCCCGCGCAGAACACCGTGATCCAGCCAGATGGAGCGCTGGCACAGCTGCTGCACCTGGTTGATATCATGGCTGACGAACAGCAGCGTGGTGCCGTTGGAAAGCATCTCTTCCATGCGGCGGTGGCATTTCTGCTGGAACATAAAGTCGCCAACGGCCAGCACTTCGTCACAAACCAGAATGTCGGCCTGTACTTCAGTGGCAATGGAAAAGCCCAAACGAGCGATCATGCCGCTGGAAAAGTTTTTGACCGGAACATCCACAAAATCTTTCAGCTCCGAAAATTTAATGATGCGGTCAAAATGCTCCATCATATAGTCCCGGTCGTGGCCAAGCACCGCGCCGTTCAGGAAAATGTTTTCCCGCGCGGTCAGATCCATGTCAAAACCGGCGCCCAGCTCGATCATGGGGGCAATTTCGCCGTTGACGGCAACGCTGCCGCCGGAGGGGTACATCACGCCGGAAATCACTTTCAGCATGGTGCTTTTGCCGCTGCCGTTGCGCCCGATCAGCGCCAGGGATTCGCCGCGCTTCATGCTGAAAGAAACGTGTTTCAGTGCGTAAAATTCGTTAAAAAACAGCTTGTGGGTCAGCAGTTTTACGGTGTATTCTTTCAGGGTCTCAGTTTTTTCCTGCGCAAGGTTAAAGCGCATGGAAACGTCATTGACTTTAATAATCTCGTCCATACGTTACCTCACGTCAGATATACAGGATAAAGTTCTTTTGCAGCTTGCGGAACACCAACAGGCCAATAGCCATAGAGGCAACGGCGCAAAAAATGCAGGCAATCCAGGTGTTGGGGCCGGGAATGCTGCCGTACATCATCAGGTTGCGGAACAGGTTGATGTAGTGGTACAGCGGGTTCAGCTTCATCAGTTTCTGCAGGGTTTCCGGCAGGGCGGTGATGGGGTAGAACAGCGGGGTGGCGTACATCCAACCCATGGTAAGGATACTGTACAGGTGCATCATATCACGGAAATACACCGCCAGCGCGGAAAGCAGCAGCCCCAGCCCGCAGCTGAAAAAGAAGAGCAGCACCAGCGGCAGCCAGCTCAAAAAGATGGTCCAATAGAAGGTGGCACGGGTAAAGATCATGACCAGCAGAACCGCACCAAAGCTGAACAGCATGGTGACAAAGCGGGAAACCGCCTGGCTGATGGGGAAGATGAACTTGGGAATGTACACCTTTTTGATCAGCGGGGCGTTCTGGATAACAGAAGTCAGGCCCATGCTGGTGGTCTCATTGAAAAAAGTAAACAGGGTGTTGCCGCAGATCAGGTAAAGCGGGAAGTTTGGGATATCGTTGCGGAACATGTACGAAAAGATGATGCTTTGCAGCAGCATCATCAGCAGCGGGTTCAAAATGCTCCAGATGTAACCCAGAAAGCTGCGGCGGTATTTGACTTTCAGATCGCGGCTGACAAGTTCATGGATCAGCGGTTGGTATTTTTTCAGGTGGGTCCAGGCGCGCTGCGCGGAGACCTGCATTGTTTCGGCCATGTTTGGCTCCCTCCAGATTTATGGCCCGCATAAAACGTCAGAACGCTGTTTTGTGCGGCACTTGTATCAACACCCCGCGCGGCAGCCGCCGCCAGGGCACAGTTTCTACTATTATACAATAAAAGACATTAAAATGCAATTCGAACCGGGCAGCAAAAAATCATGGGTGTGCGATGTTTTTTGCCGCCCGGTACCGCCCTTTTTGTGCAACAGTGAAAAGGAACGCAAAATATGAGCGCAGTTTGTGTAAAAATCGTTGAAACCAGGACGAAAATACGGTACAATAAATACGACATAACAAACCCTGCGGCGGGCCATGACCTGGTTTTGCCCGTGGGGCCAGAAAAGAGAGGTAGATGTTATGGAACATTTTAACCCCCTGCTCCTGCATAACGACAGCCCGGCGAAATTTATTACGATTGGTGAGGTCATGCTGCGCCTGACCCCGCCGAACTATGAAAAGATCCGTATGGCTTCCAACTTTGAAGCCAGCTATGGCGGCAGCGAGGCCAACATTGCCCTGGCTCTTGCAAACCTGGGTGTGGACAGCACGTTTTTCAGCGTGGTGCCCAACAACTCTTTGGGCAAAAGTGCGGTGCGCTGGCTGCGCTCCAATGATGTGCACTGCACCCCGATGATCCTTTCCACCCCGGAGGAAACCCCGACCCACCGTCTGGGCACCTATTACCTGGAAACCGGTTACGGCATCCGCCCCAGCAAGGTTACTTACGACCGCAAGCACTCCGCTTTTACTGAGTATGACCTTTCCAAAGTGGATCTGGACGCCCTGCTGGACGGCTTTGACTGGCTGCATCTTTCCGGCATTACCCCGGCTTTGGGCCAGAACTGCGCCGATTTTGTGATGGCCTGCCTGAAAAAAGCCAAGGAAAAGGGGCTGACCGTCAGCTTTGACGGCAACTTCCGCTCCACCCTGTGGACTTGGGAAGAAGCCCGTGACTACTGCACCAAGTGCCTGCCCTATGTGGATGTTCTGTTTGGCATTGAACCTTACCACCTGTGGAAAGACGATGCCGACCACGCCCAGGGCGACTGGAAAGACGGCGTGCCCCTACAGCCCAGCTATGAACAGCAGGATGAGATCTTCCAGCGCTTTGTGGAGCGTTACCCCAACATCAAGTGCATTGCCCGCCATGTGCGTTATGCCCATTCCGGCTCCGAAAACAGCCTGAAAGCCTTTATGTGGTATGAGGACCATACCTTTGAAAGCAAGCTGTTTACCTTTAATATTCTGGACCGTGTAGGCGGCGGCGATGCATTTGCCAGCGGCCTGATTTACGCCATGCTGCACAACTACAAGCCGATGGATATGGTCAACTTTGCGGTGGCAAGCTCCGCCATCAAGCACACCATCCATGGCGATGCCAACATCACCGATGATGTTTCCACCATCCGCAACCTGATGGACATGAATTACGATATCAAGCGCTGAGAATAAGTTTGTTTTCAGCAGTGCCCCAAAACGGTGCAGCAGGCTGCGGCTTTGCTGCACCGTTTTTGTATGGGGGTAAGATTGTTTTAGAATCGTTTAAGAATGTACAAACCTTGCATCCCGTGTTATAATAATGCCGGATCAGTAAATGAAAAAGGTGGGTAGATTATGGAACAAAACACCGTTCAAAAACCGGATTGCGCCGCCATTACGGCGCAGGCACGCCAGGCGGCGGAAGAACTGCTGGCGGCTGCACACCTGCGCGCCGGGGATATTTTTGTGGTTGGCTGCTCTTCCAGCGAGATCGTTGGCGGGCATATTGGCAAGGACAGCAGCATGGAAGCCGCCGCGGCTGTGCTGGCGGGTATTCTGCCGGTGCTCAAAGCGCAGGGCGTCTATCTGGCGGCCCAGTGCTGCGAACACCTGAATCGCGCCATTGTCATCGAGCAGGAAGCTGCCGAAAAGTATGGTTATGAACAGGTGAACGCCGTGCCGCAGCCCCATGCGGGCGGCAGCTGGGCAACCAACTGCTGGCAGGCGTTTGAACATCCGGTTCTGGTGGAGGAAGTGTGTGCTGCTGCCGGAATTGATATCGGCGGTACGCTGATTGGCATGCACTTAAAGCGCGTGGCCGTGCCGGTGCGCCTGACCATCAAGCAGATCGGCGCTGCGCCCATCATCTGCGCCCGCACCCGCCCCAAATACATCGGCGGCAGCCGCGCCGTTTACCAGGAGATGTGAACCATGCTGACACAGGAACAACTGACAATGATGGCCGAAAATGTGGCCCACATCCGTGAAAATATGGCCGCCGCCGCCCGTGAAGCCGGCCGCGACCCGGCAGATATTCTGCTGTGCGCCGCCTGCAAGACCCGCACCGTGGAAGAGGTGATTGCCAGCGCCGTTCTGCCCATTGACCTGTTTGGCGAAAACCATGTGCAGGAACTGGTGGAAAAGACCGATGCCAACGCTTATTGCGGTAAGCCGGGGCATTTTATCGGCCATTTGCAGACCAACAAGGTCAACAAAGTGGTGGGCCGTGCGGCTTTGATTGAAAGCGTGGACAGCGAGCACCTGCTGCAAAAGGTGGAGCGCGCCGCTGCCGCCGCAAACCTGACCCAAGAAATTTTGATCGAGATCAACATCGGCGGGGAAGAGAGCAAGTCTGGCGTTTCTGCCGAAAGCCTGTGGCCCCTGCTGGATATGGCAGCCGCACAGCCGCATATCCGCCTGCGCGGCCTGATGGCCATCCCGCCGGCAGCTGCAACCCCGGATGAGACCCGCGCGTTCTTTACCCAAATGCGGGAACTGCTGGCAAAAGCTGCTGACCGCCATTATGAGAACACCAAAATGGATATCCTTTCCATGGGCATGAGCGGGGATTACCCCGATGCCATCCGCGAGGGCGCCACCATTGTGCGCATCGGCACCGCCATTTACGGCGCACGCGATTACAGCAAAAAGGCATAAGGCCCATACCTGCACGTTGACAGCTGCAAGGTGAATAGGTAAAGCAACAGCCCGGAACCACCGCAAATGCAGGCGGCAGTTCCGGGCTGTTTTGTTAAGCGGTGGTGGGGGCGTGGGCCTCAAAAGTCTCCCCCGGAGACTTTTGTGCGCGGCTTAGCCGTGCCGCCCTGTTCGACCCCCGTGACCATGCAAAAAAAGACCCCAAAAAGCTCTGCGCCTTTTGGGGTTTTATATCAGTGCCGGTGGTGGGGGTCGAACCCACACGGTGTCACCACCAACGGATTTTGAGTCCGTCTCGTCTGCCAATTCCAACACACCGGCTCATATGTTGCTTGTATAGTATACTACAGGCCTGTCAAAAAATCAAGATTTATTTTGCGTTGATTTTTACGCCTCAAATACGCTCAAAATCCACCCTTACATTCCCCGCATTATTGGGCTCAGCTTTTTCTTGGCGGTGTTTTCCCTTATCACGCCGGTATTTTTCCAGGCAATCGGTGCGGCAAAGGTCAGCGTGGCAATCTCTGTTATGCGGGAAATCATCTGCCTGATCCCCATTTTCTGGCTGTTGTCCCGTCTGGGGCTGGGGTGGACCTGGTGGGCGTTCCCGCTTTCCGAAACCATCTCCGGTGAGTTTGGTCTGGTTTTGTATCTGCGCCAGATCCACCGTTGGCCGGATGTGTAAAAAGTCAGGCTGCTGAAAAAGAATTTTGCGCGGCGGCAAAACCCCCTTGACATCCCGGTATTAATATTGCATAATGAAACCAGCAAAAGGGAGTAGCGGACGCGCAGCGCCTGCAAGTTACGTCAAGACGGCTGACAGCCCGTAATTTGTATGAAATAACGCAAGACTTTTGCCGAGCATGGGTGTAGTACCCCTGCGCGGCGGAAGTCTTTTTCTTTTTGCTGTTTGTATTAAGATTGCATTAAAATAGGGAGGGCTATGGATGCAAGAACTGTTTGGAAATCTATGGAACCTGCAATGGCAGCAGGTGGTTATGTGGGGGATCGGCGGCCTGTTGATCTGGCTGGCGATCAAAAAGGAGATGGAGCCATCCCTGCTGCTGCCAATGGGCTTTGGGGCCATTCTCGTCAACCTGCCGCTGTCCGGTGCTGTTACCCAGGTGCTGTCCACCGGCACCGAGGTCGGCCCGCTGGATGTGCTGTTTGATGCTGGCATTGCCAACGAACTGTTCCCGTTGCTGCTGTTTGTGGGCATTGGTGCAATGATTGATTTTACACCGCTGCTTTCCAACCCCAAGCTGATGATTTTTGGGGCGGCGGCGCAGTTTGGCATCTTTTTCACGCTGGGGGCTGCGACTTTGATGGGCTTTGAACTCAAAGATGCCGCCTCCATTGCCGTGATCGGTGCGGCGGACGGGCCGACCTCCATCTTTGTGGCAAACTTTCTGGAATCCAACTATCTGGGGGCCATCATTGTGGCGGCGTATTCTTACATGGCGCTGGTGCCCATCATCCAGCCGCCGGTCATCCGGCTTGTGACGACCAAAAAAGAGCGCCTGATCCGCATGCCATATGCCGAAAAGCAAGTCAGCAAAACGGCAAAAATCCTGTTTCCCATCATTATTACCATGGTGGCTGGGCTGTTTGTGCCGCGCAGTGTGGCGCTGGTTGGCTTTTTGATGTTCGGCAACCTCATCCGGGAATGTGGTGTGCTGGACAGCCTGTCCGAAACCGCACAAAAGGTACTGGCAAACCTCATTACCCTGCTGCTGGGGCTGACGGTGGCATCCAAAATGCAGGCAGAGTATTTTTTGAATCGGCAGACCCTGATGATTCTGGCGCTGGGGCTGGTGGCCTTTGTGTTCGATACCATCGGCGGCGTGCTGGTGGCCAAGGTATATAACCTGTTTGCCAAACAAAAAATCAACCCCATGATCGGTGCAGCGGGCATTTCGGCATTCCCGATGTCGGCCCGTGTGGTGAACAAGATGGGCCTGCAGGAAGACAACCAGAACTTTTTGCTGATGCACGCCGTTGGGGTGAATGTATCCGGTCAGATCGCGTCCGTGATTGCGGGCGGTATGATTCTGACATTGTTTGCCTAAGGTGTATCTGAAAACAAAGAAAATGACGGATATTTTCGACTTTTCAGATACACTCTAAACAAAAGGGGAGAACAAGATGAATTTAACACTGTTTATGCAGGTACTGCCCAAAGCGGGCCTTGGCTGGCTGGGTGTTTTTGCGGTAACAATTATCATTGTGGCGGCGGTGGAGCTGCTGGAGCATTTTACAAACCGAAAAAAGTAAAGGCAATACCGCATAATTCTAAGTGCCGATACGGCGAGCGAGGTGCG
>ERZ773239.1687-NODE-1687-length-15480-cov-3.756305_pt1 | contig 15480 bp, 16 predicted proteins | sample MGYA00580521_ERZ773239 | MGnify/ENA primary metagenome ERZ773239 (study PRJEB29015, sample SAMEA2737801) | human gut metagenome | biome: human gut; feature: human-associated habitat; material: faeces | place: China | collected 2012 ... | reverse complement strand
TACGAAGGAGCAGATGACACGGATTCCGGCTACATCATCTAAGTTGTTCATCATGGATTCCAGTGTGACCGGAAGGTTTCTGCGCTGCAGCTTTTCTACGATACTGATGGGTTTTTTGACACGGGATTTGATCATTTCGATGGGGTTTCTCTGATTTTTGATGGAAAGCTCATCGTTTAATACTTCTAATTTTGTCTTCACTTCCCGGATGGCACAGGTATACATCATCATGGCCTGCTGGAATTCTCTGGCCTGGCTGATGAGGGCGTCCGGTACCTGTACAAGATTCGGGACATTGACAGCGGACTGAACCAGTTCGCTGTTCGGGTTCATATTCATGTTCATTGGTAACTACCTCGTTGCTTTTTTTGCGCAATATTTCCTGAAATCGAAAAATATTGTTGAAATATTATCTATATTATATCAGATTCCAAGGGGCATACAAGGTATATTTTTGTATACAAGGGTTTTGTTTTTGGGAGAAATGTGGTATGCTTGAGTTCAGGGTCAGTAGTAACATAAGAGTGTATCAGAATTTGGAGGTATTTACATGAGCGAAAATTGTACCCATAACTGCAGCACCTGCGGCGAATCCTGCAAAAGCCGTACGGCAGAGCAGACAAGTTTTTTAGAACCGTTAAATCCGGCAAGCAGTGTTAAGAAAGTAATCGGTGTAGTCAGCGGCAAGGGCGGCGTCGGCAAATCCCTGGTCACCGCCATGATGGCAGTGAAGATGAACAGTAAGGGCAAGCATACCGCAATCCTGGACGCAGACATTACCGGTCCGTCCATCCCGAAGGCATTTGGCCTGAATAACAATATGGTCATGATGACCAAAGACAACCTGATGATTCCGGCTACTTCCGCGTTGGGCATTGATATCATGTCCGCAAACCTGCTCCTGGACAACGACACCGATCCGGTCATCTGGAGAGGTCCGGTCATCGCAGGCGCAGTAAAACAGTTCTGGAATGAAACCCTCTGGGAGGATGTAGATTACATGTTCGTCGACATGCCTCCGGGAACCGGTGATGTTCCGTTAACCGTATTTCAGTCTCTTCCGGTGAATGGCATCATCATCGTAACCTCTCCGCAGGAGCTGGTTTCCATGATCGTGGCAAAGGCTGTGAAGATGGCACAGAAGATGGATATTCCGATTCTTGGCCTGGTAGAGAACATGAGTTACCTGGAGTGCCCGGACTGCGGCAAGAAGATTTCTGTATTCGGTGAGAGCCATATCGATGAGATTGCGAAAGAGTACAACATTCCGGTACTGGCAAAGCTTCCGATTGACCCGAAGGTAGCCGAGCATGTGGACAACGGCACCATCGAGTATCTGGAGAGAGACTGGTTCGATCTGGCGGCTGAGAAGGCTATGGAGCTGTAAAGAGCCAGAAGGCCAGGCATTGCCAGCGTAATATTCAATTCAATAGAAGTAATATGACAGGGTTTTCGTGACAGAAAACCCTGTTTTTTTGTACAGGGCAATGGCTGGAGCATTATCTCCGGCGACCTGTAAAATGACTTTTTTGAATCCTTTTTGGGCAAGGTCCGGGAGAAGAAGCTGGAGAAAGGCAGTTCCACAGCCCTGGTTTCGGAATTCCGGCAAAACCTCTACATGATGGAGACAGACTGTGGTCTGGCTGACCGGTTCGGCCGAGGTGGTACCACAGAGGATGCCGGAGCGAAATAGCGTGTATTCGGTTTCAGAGGTCTGGGTCAGGGAAAATGGATGGGAAGCAATGGTGCCGTCTGAAATGCCGGCCTGCTGTGCCATGTGCCAGCTGTTCAGATCACATGCCATCATATGTTCATCAGAATCTTTTTCAGCTCCAAGGGCCGCCAGCGTTTTGATGGCATCCGCGCAGTCTTCGGAAACCGCGAAGAGCAGATCAACATCAGGATACTGGGAGACTGCTTCGTCAAGAAGCCGGGAAAAGAATCCCTGTCTGCGAAATTCCGGGTGGGTGAAGGCGCAGCATTCCGCCAGGGTTTCTTCGTAGGAAATAAGCGTCAGACAGGCTGCCAGACGGCCATCCGCGAGATAACCCAGGAAGTGGGTGAGATGTTCTTCTTCCACCGGATAGGACAGCTCGATGCCGTCATGGCGGTGGCAAAAGGTGGTCAGATCCGCAATTTCCTGCAGCTGCTTTTGGGTGAGCAAATTGGTTGGGCAAATATGAATATCCAGGTTCATGGAGGCCTCCTGATGAAAAATTTTCTTTGATTCTTTTGTAACTAAAGTATAGGAAAAAAACATAAAGAATACAAGAATGTACATTGACTTTTCCATTTCCGATGGTAGAATACATTACTGTTTACACAAATTTACATGTATGCAATATGTAACGGTGATGCAGTGCTGCAGTCACCGGAAAGGACGAACCATGAAGTATATCAAAGAGTCAGCGATCATCTTTGGCATTACGATGATCGGAGAATTTTTAAACAGGCTTTTGCCGCTGCCGGTTCCGGCCGGTGTGTACGGACTGTTTCTGCTTCTGCTTTTGCTTTGCACGAAGGTGCTTAAGCTGGAAGCTATTGAAGCTACCGGAAACTTTCTTCTGGATACAATGCCGATCATGTTTATTCCGGCTTCTGTCGGACTGATTGACAGTTATGATGCCATGAAAGCAATTCTGATTCCCCTGATCGTAACCTGTCTGATTTCTACGGTTGTGGTCATGGGTGTGACCGGCAAGGTAACGGAGTTTATGGTGAAGCTTCTGAAAAAGAATGAAACAAACGCAGGAGAGGAGACAAGAGCATGAGTGTTTTACAGGAATCCCTTTATTTTGGATTTGTGATCAGCCTGGCTGCGTATCTGATTGGCTGCTGGCTTAAAAAAAAGGTGGGCTGGGCTATTTTGAACCCGCTTCTGGTGGCTGTTGTGATCGTGATTGCAGTGCTGCAGCTGTTGCATGTGGATTACGCTTCTTATAACAACAGCGCCAAGTACATCAGCTATCTGCTGACACCGGCTACGGTGTGTCTGGCCATTCCACTGTATAAGCAGCTGGAACTTTTAAAGCAGAATTTTGTCTCCGTGATCATATCCATTACTTCTGGTGTGGCAGCCAGCACAGGCAGCATCTTCTTGCTGTGTACGCTGTTTGGTGTGGAGCATATCCACTATGTTTCCTTCCTGCCCAAGTCCATTACCACGGCCATTGGTATGGGTGTCAGTGAAGAGGCCGGTGGCATTGTGACGATCACGGTAGTCTGCATCATCATTACCGGTATCTTCGGAAATATCATTGCAGAGACGTTGTTTAAAATCTTAAAGATTGAAGAACCCATTGCAAAGGGACTGGCACTGGGAACCTCTGCTCATGCAATCGGAACATCGAAGGCACTGGAGCTTGGTGAAGTAGAGGGTGCCATGAGCAGTCTTTCCATCGCAGTGGCCGGACTGATGACGGTCATCGTAGTTCCACTGGTGTCTGGCCTGATTTAGGGCTGGTTTAGGACTGGCTTCTGTCTTGACAGAATGCGGCAGATTTTTTATACTGAATACGTATTAGGCGAATGCCTTGATCCACGTCTGTTAGGGAAAACTCCCTGACAGGCGTTTTTTGTTTTTGGGATTTTTTTCTTGAAAATCGTGTTCTATGAACTGCAGGCAATTCGTATGGAAGGAGAACAGAAGTTATGGAGACAAATTGGAATGAGAAATTACAGAAAGCCGCCTCGTTTGGAATCGTGATCCTGGGGAATATCCTCTACGCACTGGCAGTCAGGCTTTTTTTGATGCCGGCTGGGCTTCTTACGGGAGGAACGACGGGAATCGGTCTGGCATTAAATCGCGCGTTTGGGATCCCGGTGTCCTCCTTTGTGCTGGTATTTAATGTGATCATGCTTTTGATCGGATGGAAGGTTATGGGGCGGAAGTTTGCGCTGACTACCATTGTGAGTACCTTTGTATATCCCATTGCCCTGGGATTTTTTGAACGGCTGTTTGGAAATCTGGTGCTGACGGAGGATCTGTTTTTATGCACCATATTTTCAGGCCTGGGGATCGGGGCCTCCCTTGGAATCGTGATCCGCGCGGGGGCATCGACCGGAGGTATGGATATTCCGCCGCTGGTGCTCAATCATTATCTGAGGATTCCGGTTTCGGTTTTCATGTATGTGTTTGATTTTTGCATTCTTCTGGTTCAGGCCGTTGGAAATCCGCCGGAAAAGGTATTGTATGGACTGATCCTGGTCATGACCTACACGCTGGTCCTGGATAAGCTGATGCTGATGGGAACCACCCGCACAGAGGTGCGGATTGTCAGCGAGCATGCCCAGAAAATCCGGGAAGCTATCATTACGGAGATGGACCGCGGCGTAACCATGCTTTCCGGAGAAACCGGTTATCTGAAACATCCGACCCAGATGATCTTCAGCGTAATTTCCAACCGGCAGCTTCCGGAACTTGAAAAACTGGTCCGCCGCATTGATCCGGAATGTTTTATGGTGGTAAACCGGGTCAGCGAGGTGAGCGGGCGGGGCTTTTCCATGAAAAAAAGGTATCGCTGACGACATGCTTTTTTTTGTTGAAAGGGCCATGCGGATATGGTATATTAAAAAGAAGTATAAAAGAATATGATGCGCTACGCATACACTTAAGGAGGAAGCCATGATTCAGAAGCTGATTGAAAAGATTCAGAAGACAAAGGCACCGATCTGTGTGGGATTGGATCCGATGTTAAACTATATTCCGGAGCACATTTTAAAGAAGTCTTTCGGAGAGTTTGGTGAGACGTTAGAGGGCGCGGCAGACGCCATCTGGAATTTCAACAAGGAGATCGTAGACCACACCTGGGACCTGATTCCGTCTGTGAAGCCGCAGATCGCCATGTACGAGCAGTTTGGCATTGAGGGATTAAAGGTGTATGACAAGACTGTGAAATACTGCCAGGAGAAGGGCCTTGTAGTTATCGGCGACGCAAAGCGCGGTGATATCGGTTCCACTTCCGCAGCATACGCAACCGCGCATCTGGGCAAGGTAAAGGTTGGAAACAGCATCTGTTCCGCATTCAACACGGATTTCCTTACCGTAAATCCGTATCTGGGAACCGATGGCGTAAAACCGTTTGTCGATGTCTGCAATGCAGAGAACAGGGGTATTTTCGTACTGGTTAAGACATCCAACCCGTCCAGCGGCGAGTTCCAGGACAGACTCATTGACGGCAAGCCGCTTTATGAGCATGTGGCAGCTAAAGTCGTTGAGTGGGGTGAGGCTTCCATGGATGGCGCGTACAGCAACGTAGGCGCAGTGGTAGGCGCAACCTATCCGGAGATGAGCGCCATTTTAAGAAAGCTCATGCCGAAGACTTACTTCCTGGTACCGGGCTACGGCGCACAGGGCGGCACCGCAAAAGACTTAAAGAACTGCTTCAATGAAGACGGACTCGGTGCAGTCGTGAACTCGTCCCGCGGCATCATTGCGGCATACCGCCAGGAGAAGTACGCAAAGTTTGGCGCAGAGCATTTCGCAGAGGCATCCAGACAGGCTGTCATCGATATGGTAGCTGATATCAACAGCGTGCTGTAATAGAAGCGAAGGAGCAGAGTATGGAAATGATTCAGAAGGAAAAAGTAAAGCTTACGGCGAAGGTGGTCAGCCAGGAAGCTTTGACAGACGATATCTGCAGCATGTGGATTCAGGCAGACGCCATCGCGAAAGCGGCAAAGCCGGGCCAGTTTATCTCTGTATACACGAAGGATAAGAGCAAGGTGCTTCCGCGTCCCATCAGCCTTTGTGAGGTGGATAAGGAGCAGGGCAGACTGCGCATCGTATACCGCGTGGTGGGTGCCGGAACCAGAGAGTTCTCTGCATACCAGGCAGGAGATGATATCGAGATCATGGGCCCGTTAGGCAACGGTTTCCCGTTAAAAGAGAAAAAGGCTTTCCTCATTGGCGGCGGTATCGGAATCCCGCCGATGCTGGAGCTGGCAAAGAATTTAAACTGTGAGAAACAGATGGTTCTGGGTTACCGTGATGTCTTATTCTTAAACAAAGAATTTGAGCAGTACGGCAAAGTGTATGTGGCTACTGAAGACGGCAGCGCCGGAACAAAGGGCAATGTCATCGATGCCATCAAGGCAAACGGCCTGGATGCCGATGTCATCTACGCCTGCGGCCCGACCCCGATGCTGCGCGCGTTAAAGGCTTACGCGGCAGAGAACGGCATTGAGTGCTGGCTTTCCCTGGAAGAGAAGATGGCCTGTGGAATCGGAGCGTGCCTGGCCTGCGTCTGCAAGTCCAAAAACATTGACGAGCATTCCCATGTGCACAACAAGCGTATCTGTAAGGATGGTCCGGTATTTGCTGCAGAGGAGGTGGAGCTGTAATGAACACAAAGGTGAATCTTGCTGGTGTGGAATTAAAGAATCCGGTCATGACAGCCTCCGGAACCTTCGGAAGCGGCGCTGAGTACAGCGAATTTGTAGATTTAAACCGTCTTGGCGCTGTGGTGACCAAGGGCGTGGCCAATGTACCGTGGCCGGGCAATCCGACCCCGCGTATCGCGGAAGTGTACGGCGGCATGTTAAATGCCATCGGCCTGCAGAACCCGGGCATTGATGTCTTTGTAAAGAGAGATATTCCATTCTTAAAGCAGTACGACACGAAGATCATCGTGAACGTCTGCGGCAAGACAACGGAAGATTATATTGAAGTGGTGGAGCGTCTGGCGGATGAGCCGGTGGATCTGCTGGAGATCAATATCTCCTGTCCGAACGTCAAGGAGGGAGGCATTGCCTTTGGCCAGGATCCGAAGGCAGTGGAGGCCATTACACGGGAAGTAAAGAAGTACGCAAAACAGCCGGTGATCATGAAGCTGAGCCCGAACGTAACGGATATTACCGTCATGGCGAAGGCAGCAGAGGCAGGCGGCGCGGATGTGCTGTCCCTCATCAACACCCTGACCGGCATGAAGATCGACATCAACCGCAGGGCCTTTGCTATTGCCAATAAGACCGGCGGCATGTCCGGTCCGGCCGTAAAACCGGTGGCTGTCCGCATGGTTTACCAGGTGGCAAATGCGGTAAGCCTGCCGATCATCGGTATGGGCGGCATCGCAACCGCGGAGGATGCGTTGGAATTCATTATGGCAGGCGCCACCGCGGTTTCTGTGGGAACTGCTAATTTCTACAATCCCTACGCGACTGTGGAGATTGCGGAGGGCATCGAGAACTTCATGAAAAAACAGAAGGTAGAGGACATCCGGGAACTCATCGGATGTGTAAAATAAAGGAGAAGATCATGGAAGATTACAAGAAAGAATTTATTGAATTTATGATTGACTGTGAAGTACTGAAATTTGGTGATTTTGTAACCAAATCCGGCCGTAAGACCCCGTTCTTCGTAAACACCGGTTTCTACCGCACCGGCGCGCAGCTGCGCCGTCTGGGCCAGTACTATGCGCGTGCCATCAAAGAGACCTTCGGCACCGATTTCAACGTTCTGTTCGGACCGGCATACAAGGGCATTCCGTTAACTGTTGCGGCAACCATGTCCATCAGCGAGATGTACGACGCAGACATCCGTTACTGCTCAAACCGTAAGGAAGTCAAGGACCACGGCGACAAGGGCATCCTGCTCGGCAGCCCGATCAAGGATGGCGATAAGGTTGTGATCATTGAGGATGTTACTACTGCCGGCACCTCCATCGGGGAGACTCTGCCGATCATCAAGGCACAGGGCGATGTCGATGTGCTTGGCCTGGTTGTTTCCGTAGACCGTATGGAGCGCGGCAAAGGCACCAAGTCCGCACTGAAAGAAATCTCTGAGAAATATGGCTTTAAGACCACCGCTATCGTAACCATGGCGGATGTGGTAGAGCATCTCTACAACAAACCTTACAAAGGAAAAGTCATCATCGATGATACCTTAAAGGCAGCCATTGACGCATACTATGAGCAGTATGGTGCAGAGGAGTAATTTTTTATGGAAAAGGTTTATAAGACCATGCAGCGCACCGGCGCATGCAGCATCGCAGTAGGTGTCATCATTCTGGTGACCGGCGTGACTGTGGGCATTATGTCCATTGTCTGCGGCGGACTGCTGTTAAAGCGCAAGGGCGAGATTACATTTTAGACTGACAGAAGGCTGGGGAATGTTTGCGGAGCGGGCGTTCCTCAGCAGATCATTACGAAAAGATACAGGGGGCGGCAGTTTCTGCAAAAGTTCAGGCGGAGACTGCCTCTTTGCATGATGGAACAGGGCGCGCGTCTGGAATGCGCTGCGCCTGGCCTGCACAGGAATATGCAATGTGCGGGAAATGGATTAAAAAAGGAGTTTTGTCGGAAAGTATGATCAGGAATACGACCAGAAATCAGAAGCTGGGCTGGGTGCTTTTCATCGCTTACCTGGCTTTACTGGTTTATTTTATGTTTTTTGCGGAATCCTTTGGGCGCAATCCGGATCTGCGGGAGTATTCGTATAATCTGGAGCCATTTAAGGAAATCCGGCGTTTTTATAAATATCGAAAATTACTGGGAATGGAAGCATTCCTTTTAAATATTGCGGGTAACGTAGTAGGTTTCATGCCGTGCGGGTTCTTTCTGCCGATCATCAGCCGCAGGAGCAAAAAGTTTTACAACACATTTTTGTTCAGCTTCTGTTTAAGCCTGTGTATCGAGATCACCCAGCTGGTCTTCCGGGTAGGGAGCTTTGATGTGGATGACCTGTTTTTAAATACACTGGGCGGTGTGCTGGGCTTTTTCACTCATTGGATGATACAGAAAGTCCGAATCAGAAGGAGAAAACGCAGATGAAAAATAAGAAAAAACGCATATCCTATATCCGTAAGCCGATGCCGAAGCAGAGCTTCTTTTCTCTGGCGTTTGCTGTGGTGGGGCTTGTCTGCTTTGGTTTTAGTCTGGGAAACAGCATTGTAAACCAGGGAAGCGGCGGACCAGATGTGGCAGCCTGGGCGCTGACCAGCCTGCTGTTTTCTGTGGAGGCTGTGATCTGCGGTGTGAAAACACTGAAAATGAAGGAAGTCAATTACATTCTGGCGCGGATTGGAACCATTGTGGGCGGAGTTTTGCTGTTTTGCTGGCTTGGCATGCTGGTAATCGGGGTGCTGACTGTGATTTGAGACCTTGCTTTTATGGATGAGCAAGGCGAAAACGCTGTTTTCTGTGGATTGCGCAGGTACAGTGAATTTTTTGAAACGGCAGGAAAATCCGTTTCAGGAAAGGATGATAACATATGGTGAAATATCAGGAATTATGGAACGAGGAAAATACAAATATCAGAGAGCGGTATGATCTGGCCATGGAGCGGATCCTGGAGATCCCGTCTGAGGAGCGGGTGGCAGAGCCGTACCGCAGCTATTTTAACCAGATGGCGGCATTTACTGCCCAGATTGAGGAACTGGCAAGACTGCAGCTGCGGGAGGATCTGGATGCGTTTACACTGGAAGAACTGCAGCAGTTAAACGATAGACTCTATGCGGACATTCTGCCGGAGCATTACACTGAGAGTTATGCGAATCCGGCCTATGCCGTGCGGATGCTGGGGGCAGACCTTGGCCCGCTGCTTTCTGCTTTTTACGCACAGTTTCGGGCAGCGATTGTCTTTGCCTACGAGTGCAGACTGACCGATATTACCATTTTGTGCGAGACCCTGATTGAGATTTACAACATGTTTGAGGACAGCGAGCCCCAGGCCCGGGCCGTGCGGGATGTGCTGTACTGGTTCTTCAGCGACTACACCGATGTGACCCTGACCTACCGCATCCGGGAACAGCTGGATCCGGGCTTAAGCTTTGCGAAGGATATCATCATGGAGTCGGATTTAAGCGACCTTCGCTATCTGTACCGGTTTGGTGAGTACATTTCTGATTCGGAATTACAGATCGCGTCTTACTTAAATTCCCTGCCCGAGGAGACCATTGAGAAGATGGCATCCACCTACACGGAAGGCTACCGCAAAGGCTTTGATGTGATGGGACGCGACCTCTCGAAGAAAAAGACCGTGTCTATCCGCTATGAATTGGGTTTTGAGCGCATGATCCGTGCGGCCATCCGCCAGTTTGAGGAGATGGGACTGGAGGTTATTTTATACCGTGCGGCTGTCTGGTCTGTGACTATGAGTCCGAACCGCAAGATTGGTTACCACGGAACGTCTGCCAACATGCAGTTTGATTATGATCACCGCTATGACCAGACCATCTACCTGGACAAGGCCTTCAAGGAGCGCAAGCTGGCTGTGCTGCGTACCGCTTACGAGAACTGCAAAAAGCTGGCGGCAGAGTACGCCGGACCGGCCGTGGTGGAGACCTTCGGTGAGGATGGTTTTGAGCCGGTGAACAAACCGGAGGCTTATTCCTTAAGCGAAAAGCAGGAAGAACTGCAGATTGCCTATTCCAACGAGGCTATGCCGGTGGTGAACCAGTATATTCCGGGGGATGAGACCAGCTTTACCATTATTGCCTTTCCGGTACCGGCCATCGGGAAAGACTTTGCGGAGATTTTCCATGAGACCATCCGCATCAACACACTGGATTACGAGGAGTACAAAAAGATTCAGCAGAACGTGGTGGATGTGCTGGATCAGGCAGAGTATGTGACGGTAACCGGTAACGCAGAGGCTGGCAATGAAACCCGGATGAAGATATCCCTGCACGCACTGACAGACCCGGCGAAGCAGACGAACTTTGAGAACTGCGTGGCCGATGTGAACATTCCGGTGGGTGAGGTGTTTACCTCCCCGGTACTGGCCGGAACCGAGGGCCTGCTTCATGTGAGCCAGGTTTACATTGGGGACTTCCAGTTTAAGAATTTCCGCATGGAATTCAAAGATGGTAAGATCACCAATTACTCCTGTGACAACTTCGCGGATCCGGAGGAAGGAAAGAAGCTGATTCGTCAGCAGATTTTAAAGAACCATGATACCCTGCCGATGGGCGAGTTTGCCATCGGAACCAACACCACGGCTTACGCGGTGGCCAGGAAGTACGGCATCATGGATAAATTCCCGATTTTGATTGCGGAGAAGACCGGCCCGCATTTCGCGGTGGGTGATACCTGCTACAGCTGGAGCGAGGATTCCGCGGTTTACAACCCGGATGGCAAGGAAATCATTGCAAGAGATAACGAGATTTCTTTATTAAGAAAAGAAGATGTCTCCAAAGCATATTTTGGATGTCATACCGATATCACAATCCCGTATTCCGAGCTGGGGGATATTGCGGCAGTGTGCGGTGATGGACGGAAGCTTCCGCTGATTCAGAATGGGCGGTTTGTGGTGGCAGGAACAGAAAAACTGAATGAAGAACTGGACGGCTGATCCGGTTCAACTGGAAATGGAGCTGATTGCCGCTGGAGAATTCTGCGGCAGCCGGCTTCTTTTTTGTTTCATAGGAAATTGCGTCCTATGAAACAAAAAAGCGCTCCGCAGGGATGCGCACTCGGCGCAAAGGTAGATGGTTGCTGAAGCAACCGCGCCTCGGCGCGAGAATGTGCCAAGGCACATTCTTTTTTGTACAATTATTATGTAAATGTGGAAAGGGGATAACCTCTATGTTAAACAAAAAAAGTGTTGACGATCTGAAAAATTTAAAAGGAAAAAGAGTTCTGGTGCGCTGTGACTTTAACGTACCGTTAAAGAATGGTGTCATCACCGACGAGACCCGTATCGTGGCTGCACTGCCGACTATCCAGAAGCTCATCAGCGAAGGTGCAAAAGTCATTCTCTGCTCCCACCTGGGCAAGGTAAAGAATGGTCCGAACGAGGGCGAGTCCCTGGCTCCGGTCGCAGTACGCCTGTCCGAGAAGCTTGGCAGGGATGTTGTATTTGTATCCGATTACAATGTAACCGGTGAGGCAGCTACCAAGGCGGTTGAGGCCATGAAAGAGGGCGATGTTGTCCTGCTTCAGAATACCCGTTTCCGTGGCGCAGAAGAAACCAAGAATGGTGAGCAGTTCAGCAAAGAGCTGGCTGATCTGGCAGATGATTATGTATGTGACGCATTCGGTTCCTCCCACAGAGCGCATGCTTCCGTTGAGGGCGTAACCAAATTCATCACTGCAAAGGGCGGCACCAACGCAGTTGGTTACCTGATGCAGAAAGAAATCGATTTCCTGGGCAACGCAGTAGAAAATCCGGTAAGACCGTTTGTAGCGATCCTGGGCGGCGCAAAGGTTGCAGATAAATTAAACGTAATCTCCAATCTGCTGGAGAAATGCGATACCCTCATCATCGGCGGTGGCATGGCATTTACCTTCTTGAAGGCAGAGGGCAAAGAAATCGGTAAATCCCTGGTAGATGATACCAAGTTAGATTACTGCAAGGAGATGCTTGAGAAGGCTGAGAAGCTTGGCAAGAAGTTACTGCTTCCGGTAGATGCAGCAGTAGCAGCATCCTTCCCGGACCCGATCGACGCACCGATCGAGGTTCAGAATGTAGCGGCAGACCAGATCCCGGCAGACCAGATGGGCCTGGATATCGGTACTGAGACCGCAAAACTGTATGCAGAGGCTGTTAAGAGTGCCAAAACGGTTGTATGGAACGGACCGATGGGCGTATTCGAGAACCCGACTCTGGCAGCAGGTACCATTGCGGTAGCAAAAGCACTGGCAGAGACCGACGCCACCACCATCATCGGTGGCGGTGATTCCGCAGCAGCAGTTAATCAGCTCGGCTTTGCAGATAAGATGAGCCACATTTCCACCGGCGGCGGCGCATCCCTGGAGTTCTTAGAGGGCAAGTCCCTTCCGGGCGTAGCTGCAGCAGATGATAAGTAAGCACTTAAGTGAGCACTTAGTGCGTGCGAGCCGCAGACGAAGCACAAACTTAGTGTGAACTTACTTCCACGCACTTAGCAAGTGCAAGCTGAAAGCGCAGCACGAGCTTAGTAAGGGGAAGTTTCCATAAGGAAAAGCTACTATAAGCAAGAATTTAGGAGGATTTTACAATGTCCAGAAAAAAAATCATCGCAGGCAACTGGAAGATGAACATGACCCCTTCTGAGGCAGTTGCCCTGATCAACACCTTAAAACCACTTGTACAGAACGATGAGGTTGATGTTCTGCTCTGCGTTCCGGCTATTGACATCATTCCGGCAATGGAAGCAGCAAAGGGAACCAACATCCAGATTGGTGCTGAGAATATGTATTTCGAGGAGAAGGGTGCTTATACCGGCGAAATTTCCCCGAATATGCTGGTAGATGCAGGTGTAAAATATGTGATCATCGGTCATTCCGAGAGAAGAGAATACTTCGCAGAGACCAATGAGACGGTAAATAAGAAAGCTCTCAAGGCATTTGAGCACGGTATTACCCCGATCATCTGCTGTGGTGAGAGCCTGACCCAGAGAGAGCAGGGCATCACCATTGACTGGATCCGTCAGCAGATCAAGGTTGCATTCTTAAATGTAACCGCAGATCAGGCAAAGACCGCAGTCATTGCTTATGAGCCAATCTGGGCTATCGGTACCGGTAAGGTAGCTACCACGGAGCAGGCTCAGGAAGTATGCGCAGCAATCCGTGCATGCATCGGCGAGATCTATGACGAGGCAACTGCGGAAGCCATCCGTATCCAGTACGGCGGTTCTGTATCCGCTGCAAGCGCACCGGAGCTGTTTGCGCAGGCAGACATCGATGGCGGTCTGGTAGGCGGCGCATCCTTAAAACCAGATTTTGGCGCAATTGTAAACTACAACAAATAAGCCAGCTGTAAAGGGAATGTTAAGGAATCGGAAACAGGTATTCCAAAAACTATACACTGCATTCTTTTTATAGTAAAATAAATGGGAGCGGAAAAATTCCGTTCCCATTTTTGCTTTCCAGACGTAAAAGAGATATTCCGGAAAGCTTACGGAGGCATTTATGAGTGTAGACATGAAGCATAAAAGAACATCACCAAAACATGAAAAAGAGCATTCTAAAATCAGAACAGTGATCCTGCATAATGTGCTGATCACGCTGCTGATCATGGGAGTATCGACCATTATGGCCCAGGCTTTTTTTCATTACAGTAGGAACTCTACCAGTGTTGCAATTATCTATGTGCTGGCAGTCATGCTGGTAGCCCGTTATACGACTGGATATATCACCGGAATCATTGCGGCGGTTTTTGGCGTATTTTTTGTCAATTATGTTTTTACATTTCCATATATGAACTTTAATTTTTCCATAGACGGATATCCGGTGACCTTTCTTGGCATGCTGCTGGTGTCTTCCATTACCAGTACGACAACGACACGCTTTAAAAAACAGAGCCAGCTTCTGAATGAACGGGAAAAGCTTTTGGTGGAAGCAGAGAAAGAAACAATGCGGGCAAATCTGCTGCGGGCGGTATCTCATGATCTGAGAACTCCGTTAACCAGTATCATCGGACTGGCTGATACTGCATTAAATGACAGTCCGGAAATGACAGAGGCAAAACGCCGCGAACTGCTGGAAGGAATTCGTGAGGATGCCAACTGGCTGTTAAACATGGTGGAAAATCTGCTTTCCGTTACCAGAATCCGGGTGGGAGATACGCACGTGAACACATCGCCGGAGCCTTTGGAGGAAGTAGTGGCAGAGGCAGTGCAGCGGTTCCGGAAACGACTGCCCCAGAGTAAAGTCGATGTAAAGGTTCCGGACGAGTTTCTTATGGTTCCCATGGATGCAACGCTCATTGAGCAGGTTATCATCAATCTGCTGGAAAATGCGGTGTATCATTCCGGAACAGATGAACCCATTGAATTTTATGTAGAGAAGAGAGAAGCTTATGTAGCGTTCCATATCCGGGATTATGGCAAGGGAATTGATCCGGAGCGTCTGAAAACAATTTTTGACGGAGCCGGAATCGAACCCAATGCCAGCGGAGATTCCCACAAAGGAATGGGAATCGGACTTACTATCTGCAAGACTATTATCAATGCGCATAATGGAACCATTGAGGCGGCAAATCGTCTGAAGGGAGCCGAATTTATTTTTACATTACCATTGGAAGAGGAAGAAGAACATGACAAATAAACAGGTAATTCTGATCATTGAAGATGAAAAAAATATTGGAAATTACATTGAGACGATCATAATATCAAATGGCTACAAGGCCCTGCGCGCCATGAACGGAATGTCTGGTCTTTCCCTGTGCACCTCCCACCATCCGGACCTGATCCTTCTGGATCTGGGACTGCCGGATATCGATGGCAGTGAGGTCCTCGAGCGCGTGCGCGGTTTCTCTGCGGTTCCGGTCATTGTAATTTCTGCCAGAACCCAGGAGGCAGAAAAGGTTCAGGCTCTTGATCAGGGAGCCGATGATTATATAACAAAGCCATTCGGTTCTGAGGAATTGCTGGCCAGAATCCGCACGGCTCTGCGTCATAGCGCCCAGGTGGCAAGTTCAGGTCCGCGTGAGACGGTTTACTCCCGGGATGGCCTGGTCATTGATTTTGATAAACGGGTGGTGACGCTGAATGGAGAAGATATCCACCTGACCCAGATAGAGTATAAACTGGTATCCCTGCTTGCAAAAAACGCAGGCAA